>Ga0068700_100023_pt1 | contig 146282 bp, 125 predicted proteins | sample CeladaPassaD2F04_FD_62229 | JGI IMG/M metagenome (GOLD analysis project Ga0068700, IMG submission 62229) | Cellulose-adapted microbial communities from the Joint BioEnergy Institute, USA - Passage D2F04 | ecosystem: Engineered > Bioreactor > Continuous culture > Unclassified | place: USA, Joint...
ACAGCGGCAGCGCATCGCCATCGCCCGGGCGTTTTTGCGCCAACCGGATATTTTGCTGTTGGACGAGGCGACGTCCAGCCTCGACAGCGATTCGGAGCACGAGGTGCAGAAGGCGCTGCAAAACTTGATGTCCGGCCGCACGACCGTGGTGATCGCGCACCGTCTGTCCACCGTCGTCCGGGCGGATCGTATCATCGTGCTGGAACACGGCCGAGTGACCGGCTGCGGCACGCACGGTGAACTGCTGCAAACGCACCCGTCCTATGCGGCGTGGGCGAAAAAACAGTTTCAATGGCAGGAAAACCCGGCGTAGACGGGGAAGCCGATTCGGCCTCCTCTTCTGCGCCTTTTTTGCCGGTTTTTCCGGACGCGCCGCATGGCGTCCGCCCGACGAATCGACATCCGCAATATTTAAAGAAGCGATGTTGATACAACTCCCATGAAGGACTAGAATAGAACTTGGGTTTCATCAATGTTCGTCACTTCATCGAGAGGAGGGTTCGACCATGCGGCTGAAAGACAAGATCGCGCTGATTACCGGATCGGGATCCGGCATCGGCAGAAGCTCCGCGCTCTTGTTCGCCCGTGAAGGGGCGACGGTGGTCGTCAACGATTTGTCCGTGGAAAACGGCGAGAAAACAGTGGAGGACATTCGCCGAGAAGGCGGGAACGCCTGGTTCATCCGGGCCGACGTCACCGAACCGCAGGAAGTTCAGGCCATGGTGGACGAAATTATCCGAAAACACGGACGATTGGACATTCTGTTTAACAATGCCGGTATCAGCGGTGTCGGCGCACTTCACGAGGTTGAGCCCGACGCTTGGGACCGCGTCGTCCGCGTGAACATCCGCGGCGTGTATTTGCCCTGCAAGTACGCGATCCCCCATATGATGGAACGCCGTTCCGGCACGATCATCAACATGTCTTCCGCCCTCGCCGAAATCGGCCTGGCCCGGAGGGCGTCGTATGCGGCAACCAAAGGCGCCGTTCTCGCTTTGACCAAGTCGATGCAGGTCGATTACGCGCCGTACAACATTCGCGTAAACGCGCTGCTGCCGGGGACGATCATGACCCCGTTTGTGGAAAATTACCTGCGCACTTCTTACGACAATCCCGAGGAAGCGATCGAGGGAATCAAGAAGCGGCAGCTCAGCGGAGAACTCGGCCGTCCTGAAGACGTCGCGCGCGCCGCGCTGTTTCTCGCTTCCGACGAATCGAGTTTCGTCATGGGGTCTCCGTTGTATGTCGACGGGGGCGTCACTTTCGGAAAAAATGCCTGATCAAACGATGGGGAGGAACACGAAATGAAACTGACAACGTTGGAGAGAAACGGCAGCCGCCGGCTCGGCGTCAAAACCGACAAAGGCGTCGTCGATGTGGCGGCCGCGCTGGAAGCCAGGCCGTCCTCGGAACCGGTCGCCGCAAATGTCATGGACGTGATCGAAGGAGGCGAGCGTGCGCTGGCCGCGCTGCGCAATTACATCGCCGAACTGCCGCTGGACGAATCCGCGGATTACCTGCTGTCCGAAGACGAGATCTCGTGGGGTCCGTGCGTGCCGCAGCCGAGCAAAATTATTTGCGTCGGGTTGAATTACCGCAAACACGCCGAAGAAACCAACTCGCCGATCCCGCAATACCCGATTTTGTTCAACAAGTTCAACAACACGCTGACCGGTCATCGGAAAGACATCGCCATTCCCAAAGTGACGCAAAAACTCGATTACGAAGCGGAACTGACGATCGTCATCGGCAAAAAGGCGAAAGACGTGCCGAAAGAGAAAGCGCTGGACTATGTGTTCGGGTACTGCTGTGTCAACGATTTGTCGGCCCGGGATCTGCAATTGCGGACGCCGCAATGGCTGCTCGGCAAAACGTGCGACGATTTCAGCCCGCTCGGTCCGTGGCTGGTTACCGCCGACGAGGTCGGCAATCCGAACGACCTGGAAATCAAGGCGATCGTCAACGGGGAAGTGCGGCAGCATTCCAACACATCGGACATGATTTTCCCTTGTGACGAAATCGTCAGCTACATATCCCGGCACATGACGCTCGTTCCGGGCGACATTATTTTGACCGGGACGCCCGAAGGCGTCGTGCTCGGATATCCGCCGGAGAAACAGGTGTATTTGCAACCCGGCGATGAGGTCACGATCGAGATTGAAAAATTGGGCGCGCTGACCAACCGGTTTGTCGCGGAGGAATAGATTCGGAACAAGCCTGCGGAAACATCCGCGGGCTTTTTTTGCGGCGACGCGGCGGCTCACTTGGCGAGCCGCTGAATTTGGCGGCATTGGCCGATGCGCGTGGTAGGCCGTTGAATTTGACGGAATGGTCGATTCGCGCGGTGAGCCGTTGAAAGATTGCGTCGGGGACCGGGATGGGGATGCGGAACACGTCTTGGCCGCGAAAAGCGGTCGGGGAATGCGCAAATCGCCGCGAAAACGCCGGCAGACGGGCCGTACCGGCGATACGGGTCTTTGACAACCCGACAGGCCGCAAATAAAATAGGGAAAAACAGCGAGGTCATTCGCTTGGACCACTCGATGAAAGGCCGTGCAGACCCATGAATACCTCCGATCCGGAGCGGCCTTTGGCCGAAAGTGCGGCATACAGGGATATGGTCCGGTTTTTTGTGCCGCTCGGACTGTCGTCCCTGCTCGTTACGATGTCCCATACGATTATCAACGGCACGCTTGCCCGTTCGTCGGACCCGGAAACCGCCATCGCCGGATACGCCATCGCGATGAGCATATTCGTCATCACCGAACGGCCGGCCGTGCTGCTCAGACAAACGTGTTCGGTCCTGGTGAGGGACCGTCTGTCTTTTTCGGCCATGTCGCGCATGACCGCCCTGCTATTGGCATGCACGATCGCCGTCGGGCTGTTGTTGTCGTGGACGCCCGCGGGCGGATGGATATTGCGGTCTTGGTTTCATGCGGATGCACCGGTGGGAGCGGCGGCGCTCGATTCCTACCGCATCCTGATTTTCGTCACCGTCTTTTCCGCGATTCGCTGCCTGTTCCACGGCATCATTATCCGCGAAATGAGGACGGCCTGGCTGACGATCGGCATGGTGATCCGCCTCGTCATCATGTATGCGCTCTCCCTATTTTTCGTTCATGTGCTGGGGTGGGCCGACGGGCGTGTCGGCGCCGTCATCTTTTTGGTCGGCATGATGGTGGAAGCCGCGGTCAGCATGTGGGAAGGCCGGCACGTGCTGCGGACGCTGCCCGATCGGTCGGCGCACGGGAGCGTCTCCAAAATGCGGGACATTTTTCCATTCTACCGACCGCTCGTGCTGTCTTCGCTGCTCGCCGTCGCGATTCCGCCGTCCGTCAACGCGATGCTGGGAAAAACCGCCGATTTGACGTTGGCCGTCGCTTCTTACGCGCTGGCGATGAACATCACCAACCTGGTCACCAGCTTTTTTTCCTACGTTCATCAGATCGTGCTGAATTTTTATGCGGACAATCCCCGGAAGGTGCGCCGTTTCTGTACGGCGGTCAATCTGGTCCCGCCGCTTCTGCTCGCAATGCTGGCGTGGACGCCGGTTGGAACGTGGTTTATGCGGACGATTATGGGAGTCGGGGGCGACCTGCTTTCGGAAACGCGGCTCGTGTTGAACGTTTGTCTGCTGCATGCGCTTGCGTTTCCGTGGGTCGATTACGGCAACGGACTGGTCATGCTGCGCAAACGTACCCGCATTATGGTCCGCTCGCAGTCGGGCAACGTGGCGGTCACGCTGGCCGTGCTCACGGCATGTGTCGCTTTGGTGCCGGAGTGGAACGGCCGCATCGGCGCGCTGGCGATCAGTCTCGGACTGCTCGCGGAACTGGCGGTGCTCGCGGTCAGTCTCCGCTTGATCGGGACGGACCGGACGACGGCGCCGGCGGCGGACCGCCGCGCTCCATCGGTCACGAAATGACGCGCGGCGCCATCGATCAGATGCGCGCCGCGTTGCCGTGCGTTTATTTCGCAAATATATGGCGGCCGATCCGCACCGTCTGCGGCCGCGTCCAAATCCACTTGCTCGTGGCGATATCCGGATTGAAATAATACAGCGCGTTGCCGGTCGGATCCCATCCGCGCACCGCGTCCAGGGCCGCGCGATAGGCCGTTTCATTCGGCGTCAGCCAGTATTGTCCGTCGTCCACCGCGGTGAAGGCGCCGGGCTGAAAGACGACGCCGTAAATGCTGTCGGGAAAATCCGGCGACTGGATGCGATTCATCACGACCGCCCCGACCGCCACCTGGCCGACATACGGCTCGCCTCTCGCTTCGCTGTAAATGACGCGCGCCAGCACGTCCATTTCGTATCGGTTCAAACTGTATTTTTTCAACGCCCGCCACGTGGCGGGACCGACGATTCCGTCCGCGGTCAGCCCGTAGTCGCGCTGGAAAGAACGGACGGCGCGATCCGTTGCGCTGCCGAATTTACCATCCAGCGGCTGGTTGTAGTATCCCAACGCCTTCAGCCGATACTGCACATCCCATACGTCGCCGCCGCTGCTGCCGGTTTTGAGCACCGTGGCCGCCCGGGCGTGCCCCTCCGGAACCCATCCGCCGACGACGGTCAAGAGAGCCGCGATGACCAAAGCGACCGCTGCGCTTCGTTTCATAGAATCCTCTCCCTTCGGGTGTGATTATATTCGGGAAAGTTAGCGCATTCAACCCGCAATATCTGGCATTCATTTGGCAATCGTCCGGCCGTCCGTCATATTCCGGATCGCATTTGGCTTGCGGCAGCTTCCATCGCGCATGCGCCGCAGCCATCGGTGCGAACCGCAATTGACACCGTTTGGAAACTTGCCCTACAATCGAAATGACATCTTGGCGGTACGTTTCATGAAAGCACAGTCCGTAAATACGCGCGAAAGGTGAGAAATGATGCGGTTGTTCGATTTGACCGGCACGACTTCGGTCGTCATCGGCGGCAGCGGCGTGCTCGGAGGGGCGATGTCGGCGGCGCTCGCCGCCCACGGCTCCAAAGTGGCGGTGGTCGGAAGAAACTTGGAGAAGGCGGAACAGGTCAAACAGCGCATCGAAGCGGCGGGAGGAGAAGCGATTTGCTTGTCCGCCGACGCGACGAACCGGTCCGATTTGGAGCGGACGCTCGCAAGCGTGCTGGAATGGAGCGGACGCGTCGACATCGTCGTCAACTGCCCGGGGATCAACAGCTCCACGCCTTTTTTCGACTTGTCCATGGAAGAATGGGACCGCATCATGGACGTCAACTTGAAAAGCATCGTGCTGTCTTCGCAGGTGTTTTGCCGGCAAATGATCGAACAGGGCGAGGGAGGTTCGGTCATCAACATTTCCTCGGTGTCGTCCGATCCGCCGCTGTCCCGCGTTTTCACCTATTCCGTGAGCAAGGCCGGCGTCAACAGCGTCACGAAATATTTGGCGAGGGAACTCGCTCCGCACCGCATCCGGGTGAACGCGATCATCCCCGGATTTTTTCCGGCGGAGCAAAACCGCCGCATCCTGACGCCCGAACGGGTGGAGGCGATCTTGCGGCAGACGCCGATGAACCGGTTCGGCGAGCCGGAAGAACTGATGGGCGCGGTCGTATATTTGGCGTCGGCCAAGGCGTCGTCGTTTGTGACGGGGACGCTGCTTCGCGTCGACGGCGGATTCGGGGCGATGACGCTATGAGCGGCTTGCTGACCCGCCTGCTGGTGGACATTCCGATTCCGCGCGTCGTCAAAATCCGGCAGCGGTTTGACGCGTCCGAGCTGGACGATCCGATCGCGGAAGTGCGCTTGCGGTTGGCGGGATCGCCCCATCTGGCGCGCATCGCGCCGGGACAGCGCGTCGCCGTGGCCGTCGGCAGCCGCGGCATTTCCCGCATCGATGAGATTACGCGCGCCGTGATCGAGGAACTGAAGCGGATCGGCGCGCACCCGTTCATCGTGCCGTGCATGGGCAGCCACGGCGGAGCGACCGCGGAAGGGCAAAAGCAGGTGCTCGCCCATCTCGGCATCGATGAAGCGCGGATGGGGGTACCGGTGCGCTCTTCGATGGACGTCTTGCTGCTGGACCGCCTGCCGAACGGACTGCCGGTGTACGCGGACCGCATTGCGGCGACGGAGGCGGACGCGATCGTCGTCATCAACCGCATCAAGCCGCACACGGCGTTTCGCGGTCCGATCGAGAGCGGCCTGATGAAAATGATCGCCATCGGCCTCGGCAAACAGAAGGGTGCGGAAGCGTGCCACCAGCTCGGATTCAAACACATGGCGGAAAACGTTCCCGCCATGGCGCGCGCCATGATGGCCAAACTGCCGATTCGCTTCGGCGTCGGCATCGTGGAAAACGCCTATGACCGCATCGCCCGCATTGAAGTGGTGGGACCGGAAGAAATGGAGGAGCGGGAACGGGAACTGCTCGTCGAGGCGAAAGCGCGCATGCCGAAACTGCTGTTTCCGCAGCTCGACGTGCTCGTCATCGACTACATCGGCAAAAACATCAGCGGCGACGGCTTCGATCCCAACGTGGTCGGCCGTTATCCGACGCCGTACGCCCACGGAGGCCCGGAAGTGAACAAAATCGTCGTGCTGGATTTGACCGAGGAGACCAAGGGCAACGCCAACGGCGTCGGCACGGCGGACTTCACGACGCGGCGCCTGGTGGAAAAAACCGACTGGGAGGCGACCTACGCCAACGGGCTGACCTCGACCGTATGCGCCCCGACCAAACAGGCGACCACGCTCGCGAACGACCGCGACGCGATCCGCGCGGCGATCAAGACGTGCAACATTTTGGATTTTCGCCAGTGCCGGCTGGCGCGCATTCGCGACACGCTGCATCTCGGAGAGATCGAAATTTCCGAACCGCTCGTGCCCGAAGCCGAACGCCATCCCGACATCGACATTGTCAGCGAACCGTATGAATGGACATTCGACGAGGAAGGATATTTGCCAAAATGAGCAAAAACACGGTCGTCATCGCGGCGGACATCGGAACGACGAGCGCCAAGGCGCTGGCGGTGGGGCTGGACGGATGCGTCAGGGCCGTCCACGCGAAAGGCTACCCGCTGCTTTCGCCCGAACCGGACGCGGCGGAGCAGGATCCCGACGTCATCGCCGACGCGGTGTTCGAATGCGTGCGCGAGGCGGTGCGCAAGTCGGGAGCCGCTCCCGATGATGTACTGTGCGTCAGCTTCAGCGCGGCGATGCACAGCCTGATCGCTCTCGACGCCGGGAACCGCCCGCTGACGCGCAGCATCACATGGGCGGACCGCCGCGCGCAGGCGTTCGCCGACGAACTGAACGCGGACGGAACCGGGCTGTCCGTGTACCGACGGACGGGAACGCCGATTCATCCGATGTCCCCGCTGGTCAAGCTGAGGTGGCTGCGCCGGGAGCGGCCGGACGTGTTTCGCCGCGCGGCGAAATTTGTCGGTATCAAGGAATACATCTTCCATTTGTTGTTCGGCCGCTATGTGGTCGATTATTCCATCGCCAGCACGACCGGCATGTTCAATTTGCAGCAATGCGGCTGGGATGCGGAAGCCATGGAGCTCGCCGGCGTGCAGCCGCACCGGCTTCCGGAACCGCTGCCGGCCACCTCGGTGCTCTCCGGGATTTCGGAGGCCGACGCGAGCCGTCTCGGCCTTCGCCCGGACACGCCGTTTGTGATCGGAGCGTCGGACGGCGCGCTCGCCAACCTCGGAGCGGGAGTGATGGGCTCCGACCGGCTTGCGGTGACGGTCGGCACCAGCGGCGCCGTCCGCAAAACGGTCGACCGGCCCGTGCTGGATGAGCGGGGGCGGCTGTTCTGCTACGCGCTGGCCGAGAATCGGTGGGTCATCGGCGGAGCGACCAACAACGGCGCCATCGTGCTGCAGTGGATGCGCGACCAGCTGTATGCGCAGCGCGATCAGGCCGGCACGGAGCGGGAAGACGCGTTCGATCGGATGCTGGAAGAAGCGGAAGCGGCCGGGTGCGGCGCCGGCGGGCTTTTGTTTTTGCCGCTCTTGGCCGGCGAGCGGGCGCCGTTCTGGAACGGCAGCGCGCGCGGCGTGTTTTTCGGCCTGTCGCTGCGCCACGAGCGGAAGCATATGGTGCGCGCGGCGATGGAGGGCGTCATGTTCCAAATCGCCGCGATCGCGTCGCTGCTCGAGGCGCCGGAGGCGGGCGGCAAACCCGCAGAGGCGCTGGCCGGCGGGGGATTTGCCAAATCGCCGCTCTGGTGCCAAATACTGGCCGACATGCTCGGCATCCCCGTCGCCATTCCGGATACGGTGGAAAGCTCCGGCCTCGGCGCCGCCCGTCTCGGCATGTACGCCGTCGGCGCGGTCAATGCGCTGGAACACGACTGGGGTCAAAGCGCGCCGCTTCGCTACGAGCCGGCCGGCGAACGGCACGGCACGTACCGCGAACTGTTCGGGATGTACATGCGGCTTTACGAACAGGTGAAAGAACTGTTTCCGCCGATCAGCCGGTTTCAGCGCAACGAATGACCGGCGGATCGGCCCATGACCGGCTGATTGGCCGGCAGGAAGGAGAGAGTCGGTTTGCGCATCGATTTGTCTGGACAAACCGCACTGGTCACCGGCGCGGGAACCGGCATCGGCCGGGCGATCGCCCTGCAGCTCGCCCAAGCCGGCGCGCGGGTGGCCGTGCATTACCATACGAGCGAAAACGAAGCGGAGGCGGTCGTGCGGTCGATCCGTGAGATGGGCGGCACGGCGGTGAAGCTGCGCGCGGACGTCACTTCCGTCGCGGAAATCGACCGGCTCGTGTCGGAGGCGGAGCGGGCGTTCGCGTCGCCGATCGGCATTTTGGTCAACAATGCCGGCCATTTGATCCGCCGCTGCGACAATGCGGACATGACCGAGGAATTGTACGACGCCGTCATGGATCTGAATTTGAAAAGCACGGTGTTCATGTGCAAGCGGGTCATTCCGGGCATGAAAAAGGCGGGCGGCGGCGTCATCGTCAACATGGCTTCCATCGCCGCCCACAACGGCGGAGGCGGCGGATCGGCCGTATATGCCGCGAGCAAGGCGGGCGTCATCGCCTACTCCAAAGGGCTGGCCAAAGAGCTCGCCCCCTTCGGCATTCGCGTGAACGTCGTATCCCCCGGGTACATCGGCAACACCAATTTCCATTCGCGGGTGACGTCCGAAGAGGGCCGCCGCCGGTCGATCGCCGCCATTCCGCTCGGCCGCCAGGGGGAGCCCGAGGATGTGGCCGGCGCCGTGCTGTTTCTCGTATCCGGCCTCGCCGGATTCGTCACGGGGGAAACGCTGGAAGTCAACGGCGGCGCCAACATGAGATAGACGGCACTACGGCTGACCAGGCACGCCTTTAGAAAATCAGAAAACTGACTATATCCGATGAGGTGATCGGGATGAGAAAGATGGGGATTGCGCTGCAGCTGTACACGCTGCGGGACGAAACGGGCAAAGATTTCGAAGGCACGCTGCGGAAAGTGGCTGAAATGGGCTACGAGGGCGTGGAATTTGCCGGGTACGGCGGAATGGAGGCGCAGCGTCTGAAACGGCTGCTGGACGAGTTGAACCTCAAGGCGTGCGGAAGTCACGTCCCGCTCGACCGGCTGCGCGACCATTTGGACGAAGAGCTCGAATTCAACCGCATCCTCGGCACACGCTATATGGTGTGTCCGGGCGTGTTTGAATCGGATCGGGGCGAGAAATGGAAACAGCATTTCGCGCTGTTTTCCGAAATCGCTCCGAAAATCGAGGCGGCGGGATTCCGTTTCGGATATCACAATCACGATTTCGAGTTCAAGGAATCCGTCGACGGGCAGCCGGTGTTCGACGCGCTGTTCGCCGCGGTGCCCGCGGCGCAGGTCGAACTGGACGTCTGCTGGGTGACCGCGGCCGGATACGACCCGCTGGCGTACATCGCGAAATACGCCGGCCGTCTTCCGCTTTTGCATTTGAAAGACATGCGGCGGGACGGGGATGCCGTGCAAACGGTCATCCTGGGGCAGGGGGAAGTCGATTTGCCGGCCGTCATTCGGGCCGCTTCCGACGCGGGAACGGAATGGCTCGTCGTGGAGCAGGATAATTGCCAAATTCCGCCGCTGGACAGCGTTTCGCAGAGCCTGCGGTGGGTGCGCGAACACTACTTGAGCAAACTGTGATAGGCGGCTTATTTGAACCTTCTGCCGCACAAAAAAAGAGTAGCGCTTCGGCGCACCGGTTACGCCGGCCTTCTTGGGCCGGCTTCTTTCATCTTCGGGACGGACCCGGGGACTGTTTATGGATTCAAACGGACGAAGGCGGCGTTACGCGGATCCCGCGGTCGGACCCGCGTGCGGGCAAACGCGTCGTGAATCGCTCGGGTGCCGCGATAGGCGAACAGGTAGGCGACATAAAGAACGAGCATCGCATTGGGGATGAAGATGAGAAAGCCGTTTTCCGGCTGATCCACGCCCCACCACGGGTCGGGCACCAGGACGATCAGGTGCGTCAGCTCCCACGGCAGCAGGCGGATCAGGGTGCGCAAGAACGACTGCGGAAGCGAGGGCGGACCGCCTTCGCGGCTTTCGACCGCAAGGCGCAGCATCATTTTGCCGAGGGTGCGGCCGGTGCGTTTTTCCATCCAAACAAAATACAGCCATGTCGGCAGCGAAATCGTCAGCAGCACCCAAAGTTCGATCTGGTATCCCCGCTTCAGCGAATCAAAGGGGAAGCCGCCGGTCAGCGCGTTGAGCAGCCATTGCGATCCGGCCAGCACCGCGGCCAGCAGCAAAAAATCCGCCGCATATGCGAGAAGACGCCTCAAGGACAGTTTCATCATCCCGCCCCTCCCGAATCGTGATGGTCATCCAAGTACCATTGTAAGCGATTGGAAAATTCCGGACAACAGCGGGAAGCCGCCCTGCCGGCTGGCAGACAGAAGGCCGGAAACCGCTACCGCTTTGCACAACATCAAAGTCAATTTCAGTCAAATGACAGCCGTGACTTGCGCGCTCACAATCATGCCCGCATCGGGAAAATGTGTTACAGTTGACTTAAATCGCTTGTTGTCGCATGAACCGATGTCGGCGCATAAACGATGAGGAAAGGTCAGGTGTCCGGCTTGTCCATGAAGCTGTCGCTGTTTACGGTCGCCGTTCCGGATTTGACTCCCGATGAAGTCGTGGAGGCGGTCAGGGAGGCGGGGATTGACGGAGTGGAATGGAGGTTTGCGAGCGTTCCCGCCGCGATGAGGGAGGAGCCCCCGTCGTTTTGGAGAAACAACCGCTGCACCCTGGATCCCGAAACGCCTCCGGAAACGCTTGCGGAATTGGCGCGGCGCGCGCGGGACACAGGGGTGGAATCCGTCGCGATCGTTCCCTATCTTGCGGTCGGGGATTTGCCGGCGGCCGAACGCGCGATGGCGGCGGCCAAGGCGATGGGCGCCAGGTGGATTCGCGCGGGGGTGCCGAGATACGACCGCACGGTCGCCTATCACGATCTGTTCGAACAGGCGGCGCGCTATCTGGCGGAAGTGCAGGAGATGGCGAGGCAATACGGCATCCGCGCGCTGGTGGAAACCCATCACGAGACGATCATCCCGAGCGCTTCGCTCGCCTATAGGCTCGTCAGCCGCTTCGATCCCGAGGTCGTCGGCGTCATTTTCGATCCCGGCAACATGGTGGTCGAAGGGTACGAAAATTACCGTCTCGGTTTGCAGCTGCTCGGCGAGTACGTCGCGCATGTGCATGTCAAAAACGGCTACTGGGAGCGTGCGCAGGGAGCGGCGGAGACGGCGTGGCGATGCCGCTGGACGCCGGTGGATCGCGGATGGGTGGATTGGAAGCAAGTCATCGCCGATCTGAAGTCGGTCGGATACGACGGTTATCTCGGCGTGGAGGACTTCAGCGGCGCGATGCGTTCCCGCGACATGATGCGGCATTTTGCGGACTATTTCCGGCCTTTGCTGTGAACGGCGGCGGACGAAGTTCGGAAACGATTCGGGGAGGGAGCGAATTGGACAAAGTCAGAATCGGCGTTGTCGGGCTCGGAAACATGGGCGCGATGCATGCGCGGTATTTGGCGGAAGGAAAAGTGGAGGGCGCCGTGCTGACGGCCGTCGCCGACACGGACGCCGGCCGGGAAGAATGGGTACGGCGGCACATCGGCGGCGATGCGCGGTTTTTCCGGAGCGGGACGGACATGTACGATTCCGGAACCGTCGACGCCGTCATCATCGCGACACCGCATTACGATCATCCGGAGGAAGCGGTGCGCGCTTTCGCGCGCGGGCTGCACGTTCTCGTCGAAAAGCCGGCGGGCGTTTACACGAAACAGGTGCGGCGCATGAACGAAGAAGCGTCCCGAAGCGGCAAGGTGTTCGGCATCATGTACAATCAGCGGATGAACCCGCTGTACCGGAAGCTGCGCGATCTGATTTTATCCGGAGAGCTCGGCGAAATCCGCCGCACCAACTGGATCATCACCAGCTGGTACCGTCCGCAGAGCTATTACGATTCCGGCGGCTGGAGGGCGACCTGGGCGGGCGAAGGCGGCGGCGTGCTGATCAACCAGGTTCCCCATCAGCTGGATCTTTGGCAGTGGACGACCGGCATCATGCCGACGCGGGTAAGGGCGTTTTGCCATTTCGGCAAATACCGGAACATTGAAGTCGAGGACGACGTCACCGCCTATGTGGAATATGCCAACGGCGCCACCGGCGTGTTCGTGGCGACGACCGGAGAAGCGCCGGGCACGAATCGTTTCGAGGTGACGGGCGATCGCGGCAAAATCGTCGTGGAAGACGGCCGGCTGACGTTTTGGCGGCTGAGGGTGCCCGAGCCGGAGTTCAACCGGACGTTTCGCGGCGTGTTCGGCTCGCCGGAATGCTGGAAATGCGAAGTGCCGGTGCATGGCGAGGACCCCGGGCATCGGGGGATTACCCAAAACTGGGTGGACGCGATATTGCGCGGAACCCCGTTGATTGCGCCGGGAGAAGAAGGCATTCTCGGGCTGACGCTGTCGAACGCGATGCATTTGTCTACATGGACGGACAATTGGGTGGATTTGCCGCTGGATGAAGATTTGTTTCACGAATATTTGCAGCGGCACATCGAGCGGTCGCGCTATCGTATAACGGAAGGCGGTTCCGCAGGCATCGCCGACGTGAGCGGAACATTCGGCGCCTGACGGACCGACGGACCGCAGGACCCGGCTCGACTGATCGAGGAGGATGAGCGCATCGTGCAGTGCGTCCGTACATGCGGACGGCGTTCGGCGGGCGGAACCATGGTGAGCGAGAGCGCCGCTGCGTTAGCGGCTGACATACGGCGGGAAGGCGCTCCGCCGGTACGAACGATCTACGCGGGGCGGCGCAGGCAGGATCGTCAAGATGTTGAAGAAACGGGGGAGAGTTCGATGTCTTCGCGCGACGGGATGAATTACGCGCCGACAGGGAAACCGAAACCGGTCTGTTCGCCGGGAGAGTTCGTGTTCGCCGCCGCGGGGCTGGAACACGGGCATATTTACGGCATGTGCAACGGTCTTTTGGAAGCGGGCGGCGTGCTGAAATGGGTGTATGACGAAGACCCGGCCAAAATCGCCGCCTTCCGGAAAACATATCCGGGAGTGCGGGAGGCGCGCTCGCTGGAGGAAATCCTGGAGGATCCCGAGGTGCATATGGTAGCGGCCGCCGCCATTCCCGCGGACCGGTGCGGCTTGGGGCTGCGTGTGCTCGCCGCGGGCAAGGATTATTTCACGGACAAACCGCCGTTCACCACGTTGGAGCAAATCCAAGAGGCAAGACGAGCGTGCCGCGATACGCAGCGCAAATATATGGTGTATTACAGCGAACGCCTGCATTCGGAATGCGCCGTGTTTGCGGGACAGCTGGTTCGGGAAGGCGCCATCGGCCGGGTCGTCCAATTGATCGGCGCCGGTCCCCACCGGGTCAACGCGCCGGCGCGGCCGGACTGGTTTTTCCGAAAAGAACGGTACGGCGGCATTCTTTGCGATATCGGCTGCCATCAAGTGGAGCAGTTTTTGTACTTCGCCGGGTGCAAGGATGCCAAGGTCGTGCAGAGCAAGGTGGCGAACTATCATCACAAACAGTATCCCGAACTGGAAGACTTCGGCGATGCGAGCCTTATTGGCGATAACGGCGCCACCTGCTATTTCCGCGTCGATTGGCTGACGCCCGACGGTCTCGGCGTCTGGGGAGACGGCCGCACGATCATTCTCGGTACGGAAGGATACATTGAACTTCGGAAATATATCGATGTGGCCAGGGATCGGCGGGGCAACCATCTGTATTGGGTGGACGGCAAAGGCGCCCGGCATCTGTGCGTCGACGGCCAGGTGGGCTATCCTTTCTTCGGCGAGCTGATTTTGGACTGCCTGAACCGCACGGAGCGGGCGATGTCCCAGGAGCACGCGTTCAAGGCGGCGGAACTGAGCATTCAGGCGCAGCGCATGGCGATACGGATCGAATAGATCGGGGAGAGAAAGGAGCGGCAGCGGCTTGATTCACCTGCAATATCGCGAAGATCGTCCCATCCGCATGGGATTTCACGCGCATGCCGAGTATGAGGTGTACTATTTTCACGGCGGGAAGTGCAACTATTTGATCGGCGACAAACTGTGGGCGCTCCGGCCGGGGGATATGCTGCTGATGCACGGCATGACGCCGCATTGTCCGAATCCGGATTATTCCGAACCGTACGTGCGCTCCATCCTCCATTTCGATCCGTCCTACATTCGCGGCGTCTGGCCCTCGTCTTCCTTGCTGCTGGAGCCGTTCGCCGAACTGAAAAACCACCGCCTGCATTTGACGGGCCGCGACCGCGAGCACGTGGAATCCGAACTCGCCGCGATGCACGCGCTGCAGCAGGCGGGAACCGCACTGGCGAAAGACCGTTTCCTTCTCAAGGTGATCGGGCTCCTGCACGACATTTACGAGTGGTGCCGGGATCCGATCCGGCTCGCCGCGGAAATTCCAAACGACAAGCAGAAACACGCGCAGGCGGTCATTTCGTACATCGAAGAGCATTACGACAAGGACATTCGCCTGGACGACCTGGAGCGCGCGCTGCATTTGAACAAGCATTACCTGGCGCGGCTGTTCAAGGAAGTGACGGGCATGACGATTTTCAAATATTTGTATCACCGGCGGATCAATCAGGCGAGAGTGTGGATGGCGCTGGAGCGCGACATGAGCGTGACCGAAGTTTGCTACCGGACGGGATTCAAGCATGTCGCGCATTTCAGCCGGGTGTTCAAGCAGTTGGTGGGATGCGCCCCCGACCGGTACCGGAAGGACATCGCGAATCGGTGACCCCCGCCGCGGAGAATCGTCCGGCGTAATGCGCGGCGCTTTTCTGACTTTTCCCGGTATGCTATGATGGTGGCGAACCGAAGGAACGAATTTTCGCTTCAAGGAGAGATCCGCATGAAACACGAATCGCAGCCCGAAGTGGTGACGTTCGGCGAGTCGATGGCGCTGATGACCCCGTTGTACGGCGCGGGGCTCGAAGAGGCCGGCACTCTCGTCAAATCGTTCGGGGGAGCGGAAAGCAACGTCGCCATCGGGCTGGCCAGGTTGGGACACCGCGCCGGCTGGTTCGGCCTCTTGGGGGACGATCCGATGGGCAAGTATGTTCTCAAAAAGATACGGGGGGAAGGCGTCGACGTGTCGCGGGCGCGGCTGTCGGGACAGGCGCAAACCGGGTTGATGCTGCGGGAGGAACGATACGGAAAAACTTCCGTGTACTATTATCGTTCCGCCTCGGCGGCCAGGTTGATCCGGCCCGATGACCTCGACGCCGATTACATAGCCGGCGCCCGAATCCTCCACATTACCGGCATTACGCCGGCGCTGAGCGAAAGCTGCCGCGAGACGGTGTTCGCCGCACTGGAAATCGCCCGCCGCGAAAAGGTGAAAGTGTGCTTCGATCCGAATTTGCGCCTGAAACTGTGGCCGATCGAACAAGCGCGGGAAGTCATATGGCGGCTCGCACAAACGGCGGACTACTTTTTGCCGGGGTTGGATGAACTCTCCCATCTGTTTCCCGGTGAAGATGTGGAGACGCTGTTCAACCGGCTGCGCGAACTGCCCGGCGTTTCGGTGGTGAAAGGATCGGGAACGACGTACGTGCTGGAGAACGGAAACGCACGGGAGGTCGAGTGGTTCCCGGTGCAACGGGTCGTCGATCCGATCGGCGCGGGCGACGGCTTCTGCGCGGGGTTTTTGTCGGGCATTCTCCGCGGCTGGAGCCTTGCGGAAGCGGCTCGGCTCGGCAATCTCGTCGGATCGATCGTCGTGCAGCACGTCGGCGACTGGGAAGCGCTGCCGGACAAGGAGACGGTGGAATCGATTTTGTTCGGGCGGAAGCATGTCGAAAGGTAAACGGGCGTTCGCTTGGACCGCGTGCGGGCACGCGTTCAAGAACTTGTCACCATTGTCGTCCCGCGGGTCGTCTCGCGGCCGATTTCCGAGTGCGCGCCATCCTTCTCTTGTGCTATAATAGTCAAAAAATCGACAGCGGCGGCGATGCGGCCGGCCGCACGGCGCCACCGAACGCCGCGAAGGAGAGGTTCGAACGTTGCTCACCCATATCGTGCTGTTCAAATTGAAAGATCCGTCGCCGGAAAACATCGAGAGAACGAGACAGGTGCTCGCCGACATGGAGGGGAAAATTCCCGAACTGCTGGAACTGGAAGTCGGCGTCGACGTCGTGCGCTCCGAGCGATCCTATGACTTGGCGCTCGTCTCCCGTTTTCGTTCGCTGGAAGACATGCAGAAGTACCAGGTGCATCCCGTGCATCAAAAGGTGCTGGAATATATCGCGACCGTAAAGGAATCGACGATTGCCGTCGATTATGAAGACGGACGGTAATACGCCATGGACATGACCTATTTGCGCGAAGCGATGCTCGTGCTCGCCGTCATCTTTTTGTCTTTTCCCTTGATCTTGTGGAGATTGAAGCGGAAAAACAAACGGCGGGGGTAACGGGACCGTTTCGCCCCGTGGAAAAGAGGATGCTTCGATGGTGTATTATGTGAATTATGATCAACTCCGGCTGCGCCAGCGCTTTTTGTCGGAATTGGCCGACGCCGCCGAAAAGCTGGACCGCGAATGGTTCGACGCCGCGCCGTTCGGCGCCTATGCCCAGGAGCGAATTTTGCATCTGGCCATTGAATCGGTCACGGATATCGGCAGCCTGCTGATTGACGGATTCATGATGCGGGACGCCGGCAGCTACGAGGATATCATTGAGATTTTGCGCGGGGAAGAGGTTATGGACGAACGCGTGGCGGCGTTCCTGACCGATCTGATCCGCCTGCGCAGGCCGCTGGTCCAGGACTATGTGCATTTCGACCGCGCGTCGCGGCATCCCCTGCTGGCCGGTCTTCCGGACACGCTTCGCTCGTTTTCCGTCCAGGTGGACCAATTTTTGGAACGCCAGCCGCTGAAGTGACGCATTTCACACACGAGCCGCGCTGCAGAGGAGGAAACTGGCCGATGCCGCTTCGTCAGGAACATTCCACACGGCATATGATCCTGCATTTGATCAAAACGGAAGGATCCATGAGCGTCGGCGACCTGTCCGAGCGTCTCGGCATTACCGAGATGGCGGTGCGCAGGCACATTCATGCGCTGGAACGCGACGGTTACGTGGCGTCCCGGCTCGTCCGCCGAACGATGGGGCGGCCGCAGCACCGCTACGAGCTGACGCCGGGCGCGGATGAGCTGTTTCCGCGCACGTACCACGCGCTGGCGCTGGACCTGCTGGAGGAACTCGAAGAAGTCGGCGTTTCCGCCGACGAGCTGTTCGAGCTGCGCAGAGAGAGGCTCGCCCGCCGGCATGCGCCCGCCATGGACGGCCAGCCGCTGCCGGACAAAGTCGCGCGGCTGGCGGACATCCAAAATTCCGCCGGCTACATGGCCAGCTGGGAGCGGGAACGGGACGGATACGTGCTGCACGAGCACAACTGCCCGATTTCCAGAGTCGCCGAACGGTTTCCGCAGGCGTGCCGCTGTGAGCTGGAATTGTTCGGGCAGCTGCTCGGAACGCGGGTGGAGCGGACCGAATGCATTTCCGAAGGCGGCAGGAAATGCACGTATCGCATTTATGAAACGGATTGATTCGCCATCTTCAGCCGGAGGCCCCGAACGCGGGACTGCCGGCTGTTTGCGCGAAAGAAGGAGGTAAACATGGACCAACCGACGAACATCAGGCTGACCTCGATGACCAGCAAAGGGGGGTGCGGCTGCAAAATCGGGCCTGCGGACTTGTCCGCGGTGCTGCGCAACTTGCCGTCCATGCCGAAGCATCCGGATCTGCTCGTCGGCCTCGATACCCACGACGATGCGGGCGTATTCCGGCTGAGCGAAGATCTGGCGCTCGTGCAGACGGTCGATTTCTTCACCCCCATCGTGGACGTTCCATATGATTTCGGGCGGATCGCCGCGGCCAACGCGATCAGCGACGTGTATGCCATGGGCGGCAGGCCGCTGACCGCGCTGAACATCGTCGCGTTTCCGATCGGAAAGCTGGACAAATCGATATTGGCGGACATATTGCGCGGGGCCGCGGACAAAATGGCGGAAGCCGGCGTCACGCTGGTGGGAGGGCATTCCATCGACGACAGCGAACCGAAATTCGGCCTGGCGGTGACCGGCGTCGTGCATCCGGACCGCATCCGCACCAATGCGGGAGCGAGGCCGGGCGACGCGCTGATCTTGACGAAGCCGATCGGCGTCGGCATATTGACGACTTCCATCAAGCGGGACTTGTTGACGGACGAAGAAATTGCCCGGGTCACCGCGGTCATGGCCCAATTGAACAAAACGGCGGCGGAAGTGGCGGACGGCTATGACGTGCGCGGCTGTACCGATGTGACGGGCTTCGGACTGCTCGGACACGCGCTGGAAATGGCGGAAGCGAGCGGCGTCGGCATCGTCGTGGCGAAGTCGGCGGTGCCGGTGCTGCCGCGTGTGCGGGAGTTGGCGGAAGCCGGAGCGATTCCCGGAGGCACCAAAAACAACTTCAGGCATGTCGAGAACCGGGTGGATTTTCCGGATGCGCTGGACCAGATCGACCGCTGGATTTTGTGCGATGCGGTCACGTCGGGCGGACTGCTGATGTCGGCGGCGCCGGAACACGCCGATTCGCTGCTTTCGGCGCTGCGCGATGCGGGCGTCGACGCCCACCGGATCGGCACCGTGACGGACAAGCATCCCGGCCGCATCCTCGTTACGGAATAAGGGGTGCCGGCAGCGTATGCGGGACGAGATTACGATCGAGGAACTGCTGCAGCTTCGGGAATCGGCCCCCGTCACGACCATCGATGTGCGCTCTCCGTCGGAGTTTGCCGACGGCACGATTCCGGGCAGTGTGAACATTCCGCTGTTTGACGATGAAGAGCGGGCGCAGGTCGGCACCGTTTACAAACAAATCGGCGTAAAGGAAGCGAAGCGGCTCGGGCTGGAAATCGTTTCGCGAAAGCTGCCCGAACTCGTCGGCCGTTTCGAGCGGCTGGAGGGAGAGAAGGCGGTATTTTGCTGGCGGGGCGGCATGCGCAGCAAATCGGTGACGACGGTGCTGTCTTTGATGGGGATACGCGCGTACCGCATCATCGGCGGGTATCGGGCATATCGCCGGAAAGTGGTGGAGTCGCTCGAACAGTTCGACTTGAAGCCCGAATGCATCGTCGTGGGCGGGCTGACCGGCACCGGCAAAACCCGCGTGCTGCGCCTGTTGAAGTCGCAAGGGTACCCGGTGCTCGATCTGGAACGGATGGCGGGTCACCGCGGTTCCGTCTTCGGCCACGTGGGGCTTCGGCCGAACAACCAGAAGACCTTCGACGCGCTGTTGTTTGAGGAACTGCGCGTTCTGAACCATCGGCCGTATGTGCTCATGGAAGGGGAGAGCCGGCGCATCGGCAAGGCGGTCATGCCGGAATTTCTGGCGCGGGCGAAAGAAAGCGGCCGGCACATTCACCTGGTGCTGCCGCTGGAAGCGCGCGTGCGCAACATTTTGGCCGATTACGACCCTTCCGGCCGCGCGGACGAACTGCTGGCGGCGTTCCGTCGCATCAAGCCGAGCATTCATACTCCCGTCGCGCGGGACATCGAACAGTCGCTCGCGGAAGCGCGGTATGAAGACGCCGTGCGGCTCTTGCTTCAGTTTTATTACGACCGCAAATACGGGCACGCGATGGACCGAAGCGCGGCCGAGCCGGTGACGATCGAAGCCGCCGACGTTCGGGATGCGGCGGAAAAAGTGCGCAGGCAGCTGGCCGCCTGGGGGTTCGGCGATCCGGAGACGCCGCGCTGACTTTTTTCGCTTTGGCTGTGTCAAAATCGAATTGTTATACTATAATGGTAGAAGATACCGGGCGATCGCCCAATGCGGCGAACCTGTGAGAGGGGTGGCGTCTTCTTGGATCCCATCGTTAAGGTGAGCATAGTGCTGGCGGCGCTCGCTGTCATCGCGATGGCGGTGTGCGGAGTATGGGCGCTGTTGTCGTTGCGGAAAACGGTGGAACGGATGCGGACTTCGCTCGACAGCGTCGAAGAGCGGCTGAATCGGCTGATGCAGGAATCCGTGCAACTCGTGCAGTCGGCGAATCAGCTGACGCATACGGCGAATCGGCTGGCGGAGGACTTGCACGGCAAAGTGCGGGCCGTCGACGGGCTGTTCCAGTCCGCGAGCCGCGTCGGCGAAGCGGTGCAGGAAGTGACCACATCTGTCAAACAGGTGTCTTCCGCGCTGTCCAATACGGTGGTCGGTTCGGTGCGCAAAGCGGTGGATGAGAACAACCGCAAGTTTTCCGACGTCATGCAGTGGGTGACGCTGACACTGGAACTGTACCGGAGATGGCAGCAGCACAGGCAGCGGCACCGGCACGGGGGGTATTCATCCCCTTCCGATCATTCCAACTCATAATCAAGGAGAGTGAGAGCCATGTCGATGAACGGTAAGGATTTTCTGCTCGGCGCTGTGACCGGTGCGGTGCTCGGAGCCGTTACCGCGCTCCTGTTCGCCCCGAAAACCGGGCGCGAACTGCGCAGCGACATTGTCGAACAGTATCATCAAGTGTCCCAAAAAGGCCAGGAACTGGCCGGCAAGGCGAAACAAGTCGCCGAACATCTCGTGCAGGACATCAAGTCCTGGAAAAGCTCGAAAAAAGAAGTGGCCGCCGCTGCGGAGTACGCCGGTTCCGAATATTATGAAGGAGATCAGTAGGAGGCGCCGGAGGCTGCCGGCGCATGGCGCCGCGGTGCGGGGATAAGGTCCGCCGCCATTCGCCGATCGTGAAAACCTTGCTCCGAACCGGGCCGGCCCGACAGTCTCCGTTTTTGACCGCCGCCATTGCTTCGGCGGTTTTTTTATGTTACCGGCGCGGTTCGGAGCGGTCCCGGAACTTCGCCCGATAATGCTCCGGGGCGCATCCGTGCCATTTTTTGAACTGCCGGGAAAAGTAGAGCGCGTCCGCGTAACCGACCGAGGCGGCGACCTCCTGGACGGACAGCGGTTCGTTCAACAGCGTTTTCGCATGCTCCATGCGGATGGCGGTCAAATATTGAAGCGGGGACATGCCTGTATAACGCTTGAACAGCTTGGTGAAGTGCGTGCGGTGGTAGCCGAGCTGCGCGGCCATGTCGCCGATCGCCACCGGCATGTGATACTGCAGCGTCAGCCAGCGTACCGCGTACTCCACCGCTTTCTGGGATTCGGCCGTGGCGGTTTGTTCCGCCGGCGGAGAAAACGGCCGGTCGCGCATGTATTCGGCGAGCAGCAGTTTGGCGCACGCCTCCGCTCTCAGATCGCCCTGGGCGTCGCGGCGGCGCAGCGCGCGCTCGATGTCGCGGTACAGCCGCGGAATGGACGAGCCGGTGCGCGGACCGGATTGATGGATCGGCTGATCGGGCGTGATGCCGGCCTGTTTCAACAGCTTTTCGACCGCCGTGCCTTTGAGGGCGACCCAACGGTATTTCCAAGGGTCCTCGCGGTCGGATCCGTATTTGAACAGTTCCCCGGGAAAAATAAAAAAACTGCTGCCTTCCGTCAATTCGTAATGTTTTCCCCGGCATTCAAAAAATCCGCGCCCGGACAGCGCGCAGTGAATCAAATAGTAGTCGTGGACGCGGGGGCCCATGATATGCAGCGGTTCCGTCTGGGATTCCCCGGCAAACAGCACGAAGAAATCGTTTCTCGCCGGCGCGGGGTTGATTTGAACGCGGAAATACGGCCGATTTAGCATCGGCCTCGCCTCCTTTCATCAGCGAGCGGGTCCAAGCTGACCGCAAATTTAGCGGCGGGATCCGTGCATGCCATCGATACGGATCATCATTGGGGGAATCTTCATGCAAACGAAAACCGACCGGCGCCGGGTGCGCGCGGCAATCGGAAACGCCGGTTTCGTCGAGCAGCTCATGTATTTGTCCTGGGCGGTGTCCGTGATCGCGACGCTCGGCAGCCTGTATTTTTCGGAAGTCGTCGGCTACCCGCCCTGCACGTACTGCTGGGTTCAGCGCATCTTGATGTATCCGCTGACGATTTGGCTCGGCATGGCCGCCGTGCGCAAAGATTACGGGCAGTCCCTGTACGTGCTGCCGATCAGTTCGCTCGGCATCGCGATGTCGACGTTCCATTATTTGAGCCAGAAAACGAGCTGGTTTGAAAAAGCCGGCGCATCCTGCGGCATCATTCCGTGCAACATCGAATACATCAATTGGTTCGGATTCGTGACGATTCCGTTTTTGGCGCTGATCGCGTTTATCCTCATCACCGTCCTGCAGGCGATCGTGTTCATCGGCGTCCGGAACGCGCGGAAAACCGCATAGACTACATTTCTCCATATGATGCTTGAATTCCTCCATATTCTCGGCCTTGGGCTTCTTGTAAGATAAAGGCGAGAACGCAAGAAAATCAAGGGAATAAGGAGGAACGAGCCTTGTCCAAGATTACCTTCCTGGGTGCAGGCAGCACCGTGTTCGCCAAAAACGTGCTGGGTGACGTCATGATGACCCCGGCGCTGCAAGGGTTTGAACTGGCTTTGTACGACATCGACCCGCAGCGGCTGAAAGACTCGGAGCAGATGCTGTTGAATTTGAAGGAGACGCTTCGCAGCACGTGCCGCATCAAGGCGTATTCCGACCGGAAAGAAGCGCTGCGCGGCGCCAAATATGTCGTCAACGCCATTCAGGTCGGCGGGTACGAGCCGTGCACGGTGACCGATTTTGAAGTGCCGAAAAAATACGGACTGCGCCAGACGATCGGCGATACGGTGGGCATCGGCGGCGTGTTTCGCGCCTTGCGCACCATTCCCGTCATGCTGGATTTCGCACGGGACATGCAGGAAGTTTGTCCCGACGCCTGGTTTCTCAATTACACCAATCCGATGGCGGTGTTGACCAACGTCATGATTACCCACGGCGGCATCAAGACCGTCGGCCTGTGCCACAGCGTGCAGGTGTGCGTGCCCGATTTGTTCAGGCATCTGGGCATGGATGCGACCGGGGTGCAGTCGAAGATCGCCGGCATCAATCATATGGCGTGGCTGCTGGAAGTCACCAAGGACGGCGTCGACCTGTATCCGGAAATCAAGCGGCGCGCGCGCGAAAAACAAAAGGAAAAACATTACGACATGGTGCGGTTCGAGCTGATGTTCAAGTTCGGTTATTATGTGACGGAATCTTCCGAGCACAATGCGGAGTACCATCCGTATTTCATCAAATCGACGCATCCCGAACTGATCGAGCAGCTGAACATCCCGCTGGACGAATATCCGCGCCGGTGCGTCAACCAGATCGAAAGCTGGAAGCGCATGCGAGAGGAACTCGTCAACAACAAGCAGCTGCAGCATGAGCGGACCCATGAGTACGCTTCGTATATTTTCGAGGCGATGGAAACGAACGTCCCGTTCAAGATCGGCGGCAACGTGATGAACACCGGGCTGATCACCAACCTGCCGAAGGAAGCGTGCGTGGAAGTGCCCTGCCTCGTCGACAGAAGCGGCGTGCAGCCGACGTACATCGGAGATTTGCCTCCGCAGCTGGCGGCGCTGAACCGCACCAACATCAACACGCAGCTGCTGACGATCGAAGCGGCGATTACGCGCAAACGGGAGCATGTGTACCATGCGGCCATGCTCGATCCGCATACGGCGGCGGAGCTGACGCTGGATGAAATCGTGGCGCTTTGCGACGATTTGATCGAGGCGCACGGCGACTGGCTGCCGAAATTTCATTAAACCGATTGGAGCCCATGGGGAGGGGATCCGAACCGTCCGCCGCGACTTGATCAAAAGGCGATGCCGGGTTGGCGCAAAGGTCTGCGCATGGTTGCAACGCCGGCGCAAGGTTGATCCAAGACCGGCGTAAAGCCGGCACAAATCCGATGTACGGCCATCAACCGCCGCCGATCAAGGCGAACTCCCGGTTGCGTTTTCCGGCAGCCCGTCATATGCTAATACGTGAACCGAAGCGCAACTAACTATAAAGGAAGCGGTGGATTGTGCAGCAGGCCATTGCCATACTGGATTCCGGCGTCGGCGGTTTGACGGTTGCGAAAGAAGTCATGCGTCAGCTCCCCCAGGAAAGAGTCATCTACTTCGGCGACACCGAGCGCGCCCCGTACGGTCCGAGACCGGCTGAAGAAGTGGTCGCGTTTACCGAGCAGATCGTATCCCTGCTGCTGGAGTACCATCCGAAGATGATCGTGATCGCCTGCAACACGGCGACGGCGGCGGCCATCGACCGAATACGCGCGATGGCTCCCGTTCCCGTCGTCGGCGTCATCCAACCGGGCGCCCGGGCGGCGGTCAAAAACACCCGCACCGGGGTTATCGGCGTTATCGGCACGGAGGGCACGATCCGCAGCGGCGCATACGAGAAGGCGCTGAAAGAGCTGTCCCCGCAAGTGCGGGTCGTCAGCCTCGCCTGTCCGCAGCTGGTTCCCTTGGTCGAGCAGGACATGTTCGGCACGGGCGGCTGCCGCGAAATCGTGCGGCAATCGCTTTCGCCTTTGAGCGGACAGCCGCTGGACTGCCTGATTCTCGGCTGCACCCACTACCCTTTCCTGCAGAAGGACATTTCCGCAGTGATGGGGGATCACGTGGAGCTGATCAGCTCGGCGGAGGAAACGGCGCGGGAAATCAGCGCCATTTTGGGCCATCGCGGACAATTGGCCAAAACGTCGGCGCCGCCCGAGCATCGGTTTATTTGCAGCGGCGATCCGCAGGTGTTTCGGACGATTGCGCAAAAGTGGCTGGGGCAGCCGGTGACCGTTACGCCGATGCCGTGGAAAAAGGAGCACGGTATCGCCGCCATGATCCGGGAATAACTTCGGGCGGAAGCGCGCTTTTCGCTTGCCCGATTCCCGGTTATACCGCGAGTAGGAACGGTTTCATGGTATCGACATATATGATCACATTTGGCGTGAAGGAAAAATCATCCTTGCCGAGGCAAAACTGCGCGGTCCGAATCGGATCGCGCGTTTTGTTTATCCGCGTCATGTGATAAAATAAAACCATTCCATCATACATCGATCAAGCGCACGATACGCGGAAGGAATTCGCCATGGGAAACGATATCCGGATTTGCGACAAATGCAGGCATATTCGTCTGAAGACGTTTTTGCCCAAAATCAAACGCATGGCTCCCGACGCCGAAATTCGCGTCGGGTGCAAGTCGTACTGCGGGCCCTGCGCGCGGTATCCGTTTTTGTATATCAATGGAAGATATGTGAAGGGCGCCACGGAAGACGAGGTCATCGAATCGGCCAAAAAATACGTGCGTTGAACGGGCTGTACGATGCATCGCGTAATCATGGCGGCGTTCCAATACCGGCGAATCGGGATCTGCCGACGGTGGAGTTGGCGGCCGTTCGACGGGTTTTCCATTGGCGGGCGGATCGGGCGGCGAGCGGGGAGGGAAAATCGTTGAAGGCAAAAAGGCGAGGACTGTTCCAAAGCCCATGCGGCTCGGGGCAGTCCCGCTTTTGTTTCGCAGCGCGACTTGAGCGCTGTCACAAATGACGCATCGCCCCGCTCATTCGGGGCATGCACGGGGAGGAAACCAGAGATGGGAAAACCGGTCATTTTTGCCCACCGCGGCGCATCGGCGTATTGTCCGGAAAACACGATGTCCGCATTTCGCAAAGCCGTGGAACTGGGCGCGGACGGTATCGAGACGGACGTGCGCATGACGCGTGACGGGCGCATCGTCTGCATCCACGACGGCGTTCTCGGACGGACGGTATCCGGAAACGAGCCCGTGCGCGAGCTCGCTTGGGCGGAGTTGAGCGAGAGGGATGCGGGCGGATGGTTCGGTCCGGAATTTGCCGGCGAACGGGTGCCGACCTTGGAAGAACTGATGGAGCTGGCCGAAGGTCACGATCTGATCCTGAACATCGAGCTGAAAGGCGGTTCGGACATGCCGGCGGAACTGCCCGCGCAGGTCGCCCGGATCGTGCGCAAATACGGATGGCTGCGCAAAACCGTCATTTCCAGTTTTCATCATCCGGCGTTGGCGGCGATCCGCGCGGAAGAGCCGGAACTGGAAACGGCGATTCTTTACGACGGCCATCTCGACAAACCGTGGGATGCGGCCTTCGCGGTTTCGGCCAGGACGATACACCCCTCGTACGGGGACGCGACGGAAACGATGATCCGGTCGTCCCATGCGCACGGCTGCAAGGTCAACGTCTGGACGGTGAACGATCCGGAACTGGCGCGACGCCTGATCGCTTACGGTGCCGACGGCATCATTACCGACGTTCCCGACCTGGTGCGGCAGGCGGCGCGCGACCTTTGAGATGACCGAGAAATTGCCTATTGTCCCGCCTTTCGGAATCGGCTATAATGTCCTCTATAGGTAAACAAATGTCTACCCTGGGAGGATGTTCTCGACGTGCTGTCAGCCGGGAAGGAACGTTTTTTTCTGGTCCGGGAAGATATCCTGCCGGAAGCGATGCTGAAAACGGTGCAGGCCATGGACCTGCTGTCCCGCGGCGAAGCGCGGACGGTCCATGAGGCGGCGGAAAAAGTCGGCTTGAGCCGCAGCGCTTTTTACAAATACAAAGACGGCGTTTTTCCGCTGAACCGGCTCGAGACGGGGCGCATTGCGACGATTTCGCTGGACTTGCGCCACCAATCCGGCATGCTGTCGAAAGTGCTCGCCTTGATCGCGGAGCGCGAAGGCAACGTGCTGACCATTCACCAGAGCATCCCGCTGCAGGGGATGGCGAACGTCGTCATCTCCGTCGACACGACGATGATGGGCGACCGGCTGCCCGCGCTGATGGAGGCGCTGCGGCAGCTGGACGGCGTCAGACGCGCGTTCGTCATCGGTCAAGGGTAACCGGACCGCGCGAGACAGAGAGGGTACGTTCGAGGAGGAAGAGAGATGAAGCCGATCAAGGTGGGACTGTTCGGTCTGGGAACGGTCGGGACCGGCGTGGTCCGCATTTTGGAAAGACATCGGGAAGATTTGGAAAGTCAAGTGGGATCCCCGCTTCTGATCGATAAAATCCTTGTCCGCGACACCGCGAAGGAGCGCAGCGTGCGCGTGGCGGCGGATTTGTTGACGGACAATCCGCGGGACATCTTGGACGATCCCGACATCGACATCGTCGTCGAAGTGATGGGCGGGACCGACAGCGCGCGAAGCTATATTCTGGAGGCGCTGGCCAAAGGCAAGCAGGTGGTGACCGCCAACAAGGATTTGATGGCGCTCCACGGTCCGGAAATTTTGGCGAAAGCGTCGGAATCGGGCTGCGACGTGCTGTACGAAGCGAGCGTCGCCGGCGGCATCCCGATTTTGCGGACGATCGTCGACGGCTTTTCGTCCGACCGCATCCGCAAAATCATGGGCATCGTCAACGGCACGACCAACTATATTTTGACCAAAATGAGCGAGGACGGCGCTTCCTACGCGAGCGCGCTGCGCGAAGCGCAGGAGCTCGGATATGCGGAAGCGGATCCGCGCTCCGACGTGGAAGGGATGGACGCGGCGTACAAGATGGCCATTCTGGCCACGCTCGGATTCCGTACCCGCGTTTCCATGGGGGATATCGACGTCCAGGGCATCAGCCGGGTGACGGCGGAAGACATTTTGTACGGCAAACGCCTCGGCTACGAAATGAAACTGCTCGGCATCGCCGAATGCCAGGACGGGCTCGTCAGCGTTTCCGTGCAGCCGACAATGGTCAAAAAATCGCATCCCCTCGCTTCGGTCAAAGGGGTGTTCAACGCCGTCTACGTGTACGGCGAGGCCGTCGGCGAGACGATGTTCTACGGTCCGGGGGCGGGAGAACTGCCGACGGCGACGTCGGTCGTATCCGATCTGGTCGCCGTCGCCAAAAATCTCCGACTCGGCGTCAGCGGCCGCAAAGCGTTTCACCCGTACCGCGAAACCCGTCGGAAGTCGGACGAACAAATCACCTCGAAGTATTTTTTGCTGCTGCACGTCGACGATCGCGCGGGCGTGCTGGCGAATATCGCCCGCGTTTTTTCGGACTGCGACGTCAGCCTGGAATCGGTGCTGCAGCAGCCGAACGAGCATAATCCGAACGCGGAAATCATCATTATTACCCATGACGCTTCCAAAGCGAGCATCCGCCGCGTCCTCGACGAGTTTCAAAAACTGGATGTGGTCAAGCAAGTGCGGAGCGTTTACCGTGTGGAAGGCTAGACGAGAAGAAACGGGGAGAACAAAGCATGAGATATCCGGGACTGCTGCAAACGTACAAAGAGTATTTGCCCGTCACCGAAAAAACGCCGCTGATCACGCTGCATGAGGGCAACACGCCGCTCATTCGCGCGGAAAAACTGTCGGCGGAGCTCGGGCTCGATCTGTATTTGAAATTCGAAGGGCTGAATCCGACCGGATCGTTCAAGGACCGCGGCATGGTCATGGCGGTCGCGAAGGCGATGGAAGAGGGAAGCACGACGATCATGTGCGCTTCGACCGGCAACACGTCCGCTTCCGCCGCCGCCTACGCGGCGCGGGGCAACCTGGACTGCATCGTGCTCATTCCGAACAACAACATCGCGCTCGGCAAGCTGGCGCAGGCGATCATTTACGGCGCGAAGGTGATCGCGATCGAGGGCAATTTTGACCGGGCTCTGGAAATCGTGCGGGAGATCACGTCCAAGCATCCGATCACGCTCGTCAACTCCGTGAACCCGTACCGGATCGAAGGGCAGAAAACCGCCGCCTTCGAAGTGTGCGACCAGCTCGGAAACGCGCCGGACTATTTGGCGATCCCGGTCGGCAACGCCGGCAACATTACCGCCTATTGGAAAGGATTCAAAGAATATCATGATCGCGGCAAATCCGGCTCCTTGCCCAAAATGATCGGCTTTGAGGCGGAGGGCGCGATGGCCATCGTCAAGGGAGAGCCGATCGCCCATCCGGAGACGATCGCGACGGCGATCCGCATCGGCAATCCCGCCAGCTGGCAAGGGGCGGTGCGGGCGGCGAACGAGTCCGGCGGCCGCATCGATTACGTGACCGACGACGAAATTCTCGACGCTTACCGGCAGCTGGCGGCGAAGGAAGGCGTCTTTGCCGAACCGGCTTCCGCCGCTTCCGTCGCCGGCGTCATGAAACTGAAACGGCAAGGCGCGTTTCGCGGCGGGGAAACGATCGTGTGCGTGCTGACCGGCAACGGCCTCAAGGATCCGAACACCGCGATGCAGGCGGTCAAGGCGGAACCCGTCGTCGTCAAGGATACGGAACAGGCGGTCATGGACGCCATCGCATCGCTGACGGGATCCTCTTCCGCAGGCAGCGGCAGGGGTGGGCGATGATGGCCGACGGCGAGAAGGTGCTCGTCCGCGTACCGGCGAGCACGGCCAACCTGGGGCCCGGCTTCGATACCCTGGGCATGGCGCTCAACCTTTACGCTTGGATCGAAATGGCGGCGGCCGAACGCAACGATATTTCGCTGTTCGGGGACGAACTGCGCGGGGTACCGGCCGACGAGTCGAATTTGGTGTTCCAGGTGGCGCAGCGGGTGTTTCGCGAAGCGGGCATCCGCATGCCTTGCTTGAGCATCGCGATGTACAGCGACATCCCGCTGACGCGCGGACTCGGCAGCAGCGCGTCCGCCATCATCGGCGCGATGGCCGCGGCCAACGCGCTGGCGGGCAGCCCGCTGACCGACGACGACATGTTCCAATTGGCCACGCGGATGGAGGATCATCCGGACAACGTCGGCGCCAGCCTGTTCGGCGGCATCGTCGTCGCGCAGTGGGACGGCGAGCGCGCGCGGAAAATCCGCATCGAGCCCCCCGCTCGTCTGGAAGTGCTCGCCGTCATTCCGGAGTTTCATCTGTCGACGGAAAAGGCGCGGCAGGCGCTTCCCGGGAGCGTGGCGCTGAAGGACGCGGTGTTCAATGTCGCCGGATCGTCGCTGCTCGTCGCCGCACTTGCCGCCGGAGACCTGGCGATGATCCGGCACGCGATGCGCGATGCGCTGCATCAGCCGTACCGCGCGGCGCTCATTCCCGGCATGCGGCGCATCTTGGCGGAAGCGCCGGATCACGGCGCGCTCGGCGCGGCGCTGAGCGGCGCGGGTCCGACGCTGCTCGCGCTTGCGGATGCGGCGTCCTGCGACAAACTCAGGCTGGAACGGTTCATGCTCGGCGCCTTCGCGCAGGAGGGCGTCGCCGCCAAAGCGCTTTGGCTCAAGCCCGACCGCGGCGGCGTGCAAATATTGACATCGCCCGGCGGAAATAGTACATTTATCGATAATATCCGGCATATCAAAGGAGAAGTGCGGGCATGAAGCGGATCGCGTATTTGGGTCCGGAAGGCACCGTTTCGGAAGAATCGGCCCGCCATTTTTTTCGCGAGGAAGACGGCCTGCTGATTCCTTTCAAACAAATATCCGACGTCTTTCAGGCCACGGTCCGGGAGGAAACCGATTACAGCGTCATTCCGATCGAAAATACGATCGAAGGTTCGGTCAGCATTCATTTGGATTGGCTGATTCATAAAGTGGACCTGCCCATTCAGGCGGAATGGGTGTATCCTTCCGTGCAGCATCTGATCGCGCATCCCGAAGACGCGAGCGAAGGCGCGCTCTCCGGCATCCGCCGCGTCATTTCCCATCCGGTGGCGATCGCGCAGTGCCGCGAGTTTCTGGATAGCCAGCTGCCGGGCATCGAATGCGAGCATGTGAGCAGCACCGCCGAAGGCGTGCGCATCGTCGCGGACAACCCGGGGAAAGGGTGGGCGGCGATCGGCACACGGCTGGCGGCGCAAAAGTTCGGTCTCCGCCTTTTGCGTGAAAACATCATGGACCATGCGAACAATTACACCCGCTTTTTGCTCATCGGGCGATCGCCGGTTGTTTCGCAGCCGGACGTTCCGCGCAAGACGAGCATCGTCGTCACCCTTCCGGAAGATTATCCGGGCGCGCTGCATCAAGTGCTGTCCGCCTTCGCCTGGAGGCGGCTGAACTTGTCGCGGATCGAGTCCAGACCGACCAAGCAGAAGCTGGGGAATTACTATTTTGTCATCGACATCGAGGCGGGCATGGATACCGTGTTGCTCCCTGCGGCCATCAGCGAAATTGAGGCGATCGGCTGCCAGGTTCGCATATTGGGTTCTTACCCCAGCTTTTCATACGAATCCGGAGGTGCGTGTTAAATGTCGAAGCAGTGGATTTTTCTCAACGGCGAATTTGTCTCCAAAGAGGACGCCAAAGTATCCGTATACGACCACGGGTTTTTGTACGGGGACGGGATTTTTGAAGGCATTCGGGTGTATAACGGCAACATTTTCAAGTGCAAAGAACATCTCGAGCGCCTGTATGATTCGGCCAAATCGATCGATCTGAAAGTTCCGTATCCGATGGATGAAATGCAGCAGCACATCATCAATACGATCCGCAAGAACGAGCTGCGCGACGGGTACATTCGGCTCGTCGTGTCGCGCGGCCCCGGCGACCTCGGTCTCGACCCGCGCCGTTCGCGCGGCGCGAATGTCGTCATCATCGTGGAACCGCTGGCGATCTATCCGGAAGAAGCGTACGTCAACGGGTTGAAAGTCGTGTCGGTGTCGACGCGCCGCAACATCCCCGACGCGCTCAATCCGAAAATCAAGTCGCTGAACTACCTGAACAACGTTTTGGTCAAGATCCAGGCGAATCTTGCCGGCGTCGGCGAAGCGCTCATGCTGAACGCGCAAGGATATGTCGCCGAAGGCTCGGGGGACAACATTTTCATCGTCAAGCGCGGCATCCTGTATACTCCTCCGAGTTACGTCGGCGCACTGGAAGGCATTACGCGCGCGGCCATCATCGAAATTTGCGGCAAGATCGGGTACACGGTCAAGGAGGAGCCTTTTACGCTGCATGATGTGTATGTGGCGGACGAAGTGTTCCTGACGGGCACCGCCGCGGAAGTCATCGCCGTCCGCGAAGTGGACGGACGCATCATCGGCGAAGGCAAAGCCGGTCCGATCACGACGCGTCTGTTGCAGGAATTCCGCAGCATCGTCGAAATCGACGGCGTGAAGGTATACGAATAATTTTTGAATGTCAAACGCCCATCCTCTGCATAGACTGTTAGGGAAATTCGCCTATGCGGAGGAGGTTTTTTTTCTGTGAAGATTCATTTTGTCAAGCAAGGCGACACGCTGGCGGCGATCGCACGCAAGTACGGCATCGGCGAGGATGACGTACGCCGGGCGAATCCGCGCGTGACGGACTGGGAGACGCTTTCGCCCGGCGCCAAGGTGGTCATCCCCGATGCCGTCCCGGTGAGGGTGGAACCGGTCAAACCCGAGCCGCAGAAGCCGTCGGCATCCGGCACGGCGCCGAAGGAACAGCCGAAACCGCCGCTCGCCGCCGAGACGGACAAAAAGCCGGAAAAGCAGTCCGGGGCGGAAAATGTTGCCGGCCAATCGCAGCAGAAGCCGGTCAACAAGCCTGCGGAAAATGTTGCGGGGCAATTGCAGCAGAAACCGGTCAACCAACCGGCGGAAAATGTTGCGGGCCAATTTCAGGAGAAGCCGATTAACAAACCGGCGGAAAATATTGCCGGCCAATCGCAGCCGAAACCCGCTGACAAACCGTTGGGAACGGCGGAAGCACCGAAGGTAAACCTGCTGCCGAAAAAGCTTGCCGACGAGCCGTTCGACGGGAAAAAAGACGAAAATGTGTGGCAGACCGCGCAATGGCCGCAATCCGCCAACACGGAAGTTTCGGCGGGTACGGGACAGGCGGGGGCGCCGTCGCCCGAGGCCGTACATCCGTATTGGTCGATTCCCCAGCCGGCGGTAGAAGCGGGCGCGTTCCAAAGTTGGCCGGACATGTTCGGCGGAGTGACGGACAACGTGTCCGGCGCCGCACAATGGAATTTGCCGTTTTCGGCGCCGACGGCGGGCGAATCGGCGGACACCGGCGCGGCGAATCTTTCCACGCCAGCCTCGATGAATTTGCCGACCTTTGAGGCGCCCAACCTCAATATGCCCATGGCTTATGGCACGCAGCCGCAGCCGAACTGGAACATACCGGCAGGCTACGGCATGCAGCCTAACCTGATCTCGTCAGCAGCCAGTGATTTCCCGTCGTACATGGGCACGCCGGCAGGTTATGGTGCGCAGCCGGATTTGAACATGTCTGCTGGTTTTAGCACGCAGCCGAACATGATCTCGCCCGCGAGCAGCGAGATGCCGTCGTACATGAACATGCCGGCAGCCAATGAAGCGCAGTCGAACATCGGCATGCCGGAAGCGCAGCAAGCGTATTCCAACGCGGTCCCGTTTGGAGGTCAGCCGAACGATCCGGCGCACATGTTTGCGTCGCCGGCCTATTCTCCTTGGCCTCACGGCGAGAACATGAACTACCCGTTGTCCGGCGCGCAGAATCCGAACTTCCCGCTGTCCGGGGAACTGTCCGGCGCGGCCAACGCGAATTTGTCGCATTCGAACGCGGCCTACCTGCACCATTTGCCGGCCCAGGACGCTTACGCTAACTGGCCGATTTCCAACGCCAATTGGCCGATTTCCAACGCCGCTTTCGGAAATGTGCCGTATTCCCATTTCACCCCCGGGAATGCGCCGTATTCCGCCGGATCGTATTGGCCCGATTCCCCGGGTTACGCTCCGACCTGGACTGCGGGCGCGGGTCTCCCCCATGTTCCCGGCGTTCCTTCCTCGCCTTGTAAGACTTGCGGGGGGAGCGGGATCCATCTGCCGTATGCGCTGCGGCAAAACGAAACGCAGACCGGGTCCCCGATTCCCGACGCGGCTTCGTCAGGGATGGGCGCGCCGTACCCCGGTCCGCAAGCCGGTTCGATGTTTCCGTATCCCGGATCCACCGCGTCGACGGCCGGAGCGGAAACGCGGGACGACAGTCCGGATAACGCGGAGACGGAAGAGCGCGAGGACGACGATTCGCAGGCTTATTTGAGATCCCGGCGTTCGGGCTCGGGAAAAAAGCAAAACCGCAAAAAAAGAAACCGCGCGATCATCGCATCGTTACGCAAGAAAGCGTCCCGGCGGCGGGAAACCGCCCCTTTGAAACGAGGCGAATCCAAGCCGTGGATTTCGCTGTAGGCCGGAATCCGGCATGATCCCTACAAGTATAGCCCCCTTCCATCCTGGACAAAATAGGGTAAAACCTGCGGATAAGGGGGCTGTTTCATGGGATTTTTCCGTTATCGCAAGAAACGATTGCGCTGGAGACGCATATTGTTTCCTTTTGTGGCGGCGCTATGGACAGCCGTTGCCATATGCTCTGTGTCGAATGAGCGTCTGTCTGAGGCTGCGGTTCCCGCCCGGACCGTCAGCGGGCAGCCGGATGTGCCGGCATTGAGGGAATGGGGCGAAACGTTGAAGGCGGACAGCAGCTTTTATGAGGTGAGCAAGCGCAACGTCTATGTTTGCGGAGAGGAGACGATCCGTCTCGGCAAAAAATCCGGCGCCGATCTTTACCGGCTGCTGGAACAGAATCGGCAATGGACGCTGTCGTGGAACTCCGACCGCGAAGCGGTATTGACGGAGCAAATCGAAGATCTTTCACCGGAGTGCAAGCAAAACGCCTATTTCGGTATCGACGAGGACGGAAATTTGTCGCTGTTTGACGGCGTGCCCGACCGCAAAAAAGTGCTGCGCACCTTTTTCCAAATCGACATTGAGCGCATGGAAAGCAGTTTGCCGCGGGATGCCGTCCGCCAGTTGTACGAAGGCATCAAGGTAAGCGACTACGCCTCGTACAACAGCGTGCTGTCCACCTTTGCGGATTTCGCGGTGGACGCCGCAGAAGAATGAGGGGCGGGACTGCCTTGGAAAAATGGGCGGTGGAAATGCCTTAGAGGACTGAGCGCGGGAATGCATCAGAAAAATGGGAATGCCTCGGAAGGATGAGCGGTGGAAAACGGCAGGGGGAAAGCCGCTGACGGGGCGGTTGCATACCGTTCCACAATACCATTTCCACAAAAAGTCGCTTCCACAAAAATCCTACACAAAAATCCTGTACGAGGACATTGGCAAAAAAGTGGGGCGACATGGAGTTGCGTTTTTTCGCGACTCTTTTTTTGTGGGTACACAGGTATGGGACGCATCAGCATGGGATGTCGTCGGCTATTCGACGCCATGCGATCGAGGGTTGCCGCCCTACACGGTTCCGCTCCGGTGCCGGATGATACGCCAACGGAACTGAACGCTCATATTTCGTCCAGGCCAAAATCGCAAACCGACTAATCTCATTCCTTTCTGCCAAATAGCGCTATCGAAACTTTCTTATTTTTGCTCCTTCCCCGAAAAACCGCCGAATAAGACGCATCCGTTCACCCTATTTTCTGCACGATACCATATGTAAGCGTTTTCTGAAAAAAATTACGATATTTCATTATCGCTATCCGGGCCGAAACGTCACTCGCTTCTAAAATAACAAACATTCGATCGTCTTATTGCAACATGATCCGTCCGTTTATCATGTTCCGATCACGCAACAAGTTGCGCCACAAAGTATTGGGAAGGCAACATACTCCGTATACCAAGTTAGGTTACGGGAATGCACCACATTCCGTTTATCATGCTCCGATCACGCAACAAGTCGCGCCGCAAGTAACGGGAATGCAACATATTCCGTGTTCTGTTATAATGAAGGGCGGATACATATGTTCGGGGTCGGCAGATCATGTGCGGGAGAGGAAAACATTGAGAGTGATGGGGATTGACCCGGGGATCGCCACCGTCGGATTCGGAGTCGTCGACCGGGTCGGCAGCCGGCTCGTACCCGTGCAGTACGGAACGATTGTGACCGAAGCGGGGAAAGAACAGGCCGTTCGTTTGAAAGAGATTTACGAATCCGCAATGGCTCTGATCGAAAAATACCGTCCGGAATGCGTGGCCGTGGAAAAGCTGTTTTTCAACCGCAACGTGACGACGGCTTTTTCCGTCGGACAGGCGCGGGGGATCCTTTTGCTGGCCGCGGTGCAGAACGGCTTGCCGGTGGCGGAATACACGCCGCTTCAAGTCAAGCAAGCCATTGTCGGTTACGGAAGGGCGGAAAAACGGCAAATTCAGCAGATGGTCCGCGTGTTGCTCCATCTTCCCGAGCCGCCCAAGCCGGACGATGTCGCCGATGCGCTGGCAATCGCCATTTGCCACGCCCATTCGTCCACGCTGCAGGAAAAATGGAACGGAGCGCTGCGCCAATGATCGATTATCTGAAAGGAACCGTCGTTTTTATCCGGGACGATTATATCGTCGTCGATGTGGGCGGGGTAGGATATCGCGTATACTGCGCAAATCCTTATGTTTTTCAGGACAAAAAAGACGAACAGACCGTCGTCTATACGCACTATCATGTACGGGAAGACGCGCATCAGCTGTACGGTTTTGCGACCCGGGAAGAGCAGGAGCTGTTCCGCAAACTGCTTGAAGTCAACGGCATCGGTCCCAAAGTGGCCGCGGGCATGCTCGCGGGCGGGCGTCCGGAGGACGTCGTGTCCGCCATCCGCAGGGAGGACGTCGCCTGGCTTACCAAACTGCCGGGAATCGGCCGCAAAACGGCGCAGCGAATCGTGCTGGATTTGAAGGACAAGCTGGACGGGGTGGCCGTCGCCGTCCCGTTCGCAAGCGGCGAAGCGGTTCGAGCGGCGAGCTCGTCTCCGGATGCGCCGCCCGCTTGGGCGGAAGCTCGGGAAGCGCTGATGGCGCTCGGCTACTCGGAAGCGGAGCTCGACAGGGCGTGGGCGGGGATCCGGAAACGGATCGAAGACGGAGAAACCGTCGACAGTTTGATGAAACGCGCGCTCAAATGGTTGTTTCATGGATGATGCGGAGCGGTCCAGGACGAGCCAGGCAAGGCATCGGATTTTTCGGGAGGAACGGCTATGGAAGAACGCATCGTGTCCGCGCATTTGATGATGGAAGACCAAGCGGTCGAATACAGCCTTCGTCCTCGCTACTTGTCGGAATACATCGGGCAGACGAGGGCGAAGGAAAATTTGCAGGTGTATATCGAGGCCGCCAAGCAGCGCAGGGAAGCGCTCGACCATGTGCTGCTCTGCGGACCGCCCGGTCTCGGGAAAACGACGCTGTCCAACATTATCGCCAACGAGCTCGGGGTCAATATCCGCACGACGTCCGGCCCGGCGATCGAACGCCCCGGCGATCTGGCGGCGATTTTGACGAATTTGCAGGAAAACGACGTGCTGTTCATCGACGAAATTCATCGGCTGAACCGATCCGTCGAAGAAGTGCTGTATCCGGCGATGGAAGACTACGCGCTGGACATTTTGATCGGCAAGGGGCCGAGCGCCCGTTCCGTCCGTCTGGATCTGCCCCCGTTCACGCTGATCGGCGCGACGACGCGTTCCGGACTGTTGTCTTCTCCGCTGCGCGACCGGTTTGGCGTCATCAGCCGGCTCGAGTATTATACGGAAGATGAATTGACGCTGATCGTATTGAGGGCGGCGGAAATATTGAAGGTGGACATCGTCGGAAACGCGGCGCGCGAAATCGGGCTGCGCGCGCGGGGAACGCCCCGCATCGCCAACCGGCTGTTGAAGCGCGTGCGCGACTTCGCCCAGGTGCGGGGGGACGGCGTTATCACGGAACAGTTGGCGGCGGAAGCGTTGGAGCTGATGCAGGTCGATCCGCTCGGGCTCGATCATATCGACCACAAGCTGCTGCATGCGATTATCCACCATTTTCGCGGCGGACCGGTCGGGTTGGACACGATCGCGGCGATGGTGGGCGAAGAAAGCCAGACGATCGAGGACGTATATGAACCCTACCTTCTCCAGATCGGCTTCCTGCAGCGAACGCCGCGGGGACGAATGGCCACCGCTTCCGCATACCGCCACCTGGGTGTGCCGCTGCCCGATCACTTGTCGTCCGGCGGAGAGGGCAAGGAATGACGGAGCGTCACGGTACGCGGCGGCGTGAAGTGCGGGAACTGACGGTGCTGTACGACGAACAGTGTCCGTTGTGCCGCCGCACGGCCGCCAGGTTGCAGTCGATACGAACGTCCGCGCGCATTGTGGCCGTACCGCTTCAGGCGGCGAACGTCTCCCAACTTTTGCCCGGCGCTCATCTTGAAGATCTGCTCGCCGAGCTGCATGTGATCGATCGGGACGGTCGGGTTTACCGCGGCGCCGACGCGGTGCTTGCCGTTTTGGAGCAGGCTCGCGGAATCGGCCCCTGGCTTGCGGCCGTTCGCCGTCTGCCCGGCTTTCGTTCGCTTTCCGCGAAAGTGTATCGGCTGATCGCGAGGAACCGCTACCGGTGGTTTGGCCGGTCCGATTCGTGCGAGTCGGGATCTTGCGAACTACATCTCCGCGGCGGCCAACGTGACGCGAGCGGTCACGGTGAAAGGGGCGGTTCGCCCCCTGCAACTTTCGTCGGCGTCCCGAGTCTAACAGAGAGGACAGACACCAAGGAAGGCGGTATGACGTCATGATGCAAAGTTCGGTCTGGAAACGCGGGGCGGCTTTCGTGGCGGGACTGCTCGTCCTGTGCGCGCTGACGCCGCTGTTTCAGAGCGTTACCCATGCGGCGCCTCCGCGTCTCGACGATATTCGCGTCGCGCTGTTCATCCAGGCGAGGGGAAGCGTGCCCTCGGTGACGCTGTCTTCGCCAAACGGGCTGATACTCGACGAAAGGACGCCCGCCGGCGCTCGCCGCTGGACGGATGCGCCTTCCACGGTCCGGTTCGCGCTGGATCAACCGATGGTGGAGCTTATGCGCACCGCCAATTACGAAACGGCTGCACAGCTGCGCTCCACGCTCGGGGCATCAGGCGAGTCCGCGTTTATCTTCGCACGACCGTCCGCTTCCGGCGCAGCCGAGTACATCGTGGCCGCCGGTCCGTACACCGGAGCGGAGGAGGCGGCCGCGGCGGCAAGCAGGTTGAGCAAGTTGTCCGGCGGCGGTTCCTCGGCCAAAATCTTCGGCCCCCACTATTGGAATGCCGGAACGTATACCCGGCTCGCCGACGCCGAAGGGATGGCGGCGGCGCTGTTCGATGCGGGCGTGGATGCCTGGCCGGTCATGCAATTCGCCAACGACCAGAGCGTCGTGTACTCGGTTTGGATTGGCGGCGCCGCGAACGCGGCGGCGCTGGAGACGGTCAAAGCCGCGGCGCTGCGGGCGATGCCTCAGCTTGCGCTGACCGCGGCCGATATGACGCAGCCGTATTTGATTTTGCGCACCGATGTTTCCGACGGCAAGGCGGCGGCGGTTCCGATGTATTCCCTGAACGTCGCGGGACAGAAACTGCTCGTTTCTCCCGCGCAGGGCGTGATTCAGGTGCGGGAACGGTACGGCCGATCCTACCGGGGCGTCATGGAGTTGACGCAGCATAACGGCGGCCTTGCGGTGATCAACGTGCTGCCGTTTGAAGAATACCTGTATTCCGTCGTCGGCGCGGAAATGGGCGCCGGTTGGCCGGCCGAAGCGTTGAAGGCGCAGGCGGTGGCGGCGCGTTCGTACGCGCTGGCGCAGGGGATGAAATACGGCATCGCCCATATATCCGACACCACGTATGACCAGGCATATTACGGTATCGGTACGGAAAACCCGGATGCCGTGAGCGCCGTGGACGCCACGCGCGGCGAAGTGCTGGCGGATGCGTCAGGAAATGTGGTGCCCGCCCTGTATTATTCCAACGCCGGCGGAATGACGGCGGATGCGAGCGAAGTGTGGAGCAATCCTTATCCCTACGCCAAAATGATGCCCAGCCCCGACCAAAACGCGCAGGAAAGCAAACTGGAATGGGACCGCGTCGTGCTGCCCGACGGCGCCGTGGGGTACATACGCACGGATTACACCGAGGAAACCGGCCAAACGAACCCGGCCGGCCTGCCGCTCGTAAGGGTGACGGACACAAACGTCAACGTTCGGCTGGCGCCGTATGTGGACAATGTCCGCAACGCGCCGATCGCCAAGGTGAACACCGGCGACACGCTCATTCGCATCGGCGCGGACGTGGAATCCAACGCGTTCAGCTGGATATACGGGCCGTATTCCGCCGAAGAACTGCTCGCTTCCATTAATGCCGGCGCGAGTTCTCCCATTCCCGGCCCGCTGAAGACGCTGGAGGTCACCAAACGGGGGCCGTCCGGCAGAGTGACGGAGATGGCCGCCAACGGAACGGCCATTCGGGTCATGACGCCGGACGCGTACCGGACCGTCATGAACGGCGTGCCGAGCACGCGGTTCGAAGTCGAAAACATGGCGGACATCACCATTATCGGCGCATCGGGAAAAACCGTCCGCGTTACGGACCCGTCCGCCGGCCTTTACGCGATCGGCGCCGCATCGGGAACCAAACCGGTCGGCGTGTTTCCCCCCGAAGCCGAGTACCGGTTCGCCATGGACGGGAGCGGCGATGTCCGGGTGATTTCGCGGGATGTTCGCTTTCGCTTCATCGGGCGCGGTTCCGGCCACGGACTTGGCATGTCACAGTACGGCGCGCGCGAGCTGGCGGAGTTTCTCGGGTATGATTACGTCGAGATTCTGAAATACTATTTTCAAAATGTCGCCATCGTCAACATCAATGAAACCCAATAGACTGACTGTCTGATGGAAGGGCAAAAGTCCGGCAGACGGATCATGTCCAGTAGAGAAGAAATGTCCGGCAGACGAGCAATGTCCAGTGAATGGATGACGTTCAACGGACAATGATTGTCCGGTTGAAGGATAAGGTCTGGTAGACGGAGAAAGTCCAATCGAAGGAAATGACCGGCAAGAACAGCAGTGCAGGTGCAGTGAAGTTCATCGGACAATAAATGTCGATTAAATAGCCCAATAGGCGGAGATTGTCCGATCGATTCGGGAAGCCGGAAGAAATGATTGTCCGATAGAACGGCAACGTGAGGAAAAAACAAGATGCGCAAACGCTCGCGGAGCGGGCTCAATCTTTCGATCAACAGGAGAAACCATGGATGTCCGACAATTTGATTTTGAACTGCCGGAGCGTCTGATCGCCCAGACCCCGCTTCCCGAGCGAACGGGGTCGCGGCTCATGACGCTTGACCGACGGAGCGGGGCGATCGGCCACCACCGCTTTTCCGAGTTCGCGGATTTTTTGCATCCCGGCGATGTGCTCGTCATCAACGACACGCGGGTCATCCCCGCCCGGCTGTTCGGCGTCAAGGCGGACACCGGCGCGAAGGCGGAAGTGCTGCTGCTGAAAGAGCTTGGGGACGACCGTTGGGAAGCGCTCGTCAAGCCCGGCAAACGGCTGCGCGCCGGCGCCGTCATCGCCTTTGGCGGCGAATCGCCGGATGCGGCGCCGTTGATGACGGCGCGCGTCGAAGAGGAAAAAGAAGCCGGCATGCGAGTGCTGCGGTTTTCTTACCGCGGCATTTTTCAAGAACTGCTGGATCGGCTCGGGCACATGCCGCTTCCGCCGTATATCAAGGAGCAGCTGCAGGACCGCGAGCGCTACCAGACGGTATACGCCGCGCATGCCGGTTCCGCCGCCGCGCCGACGGCAGGGCTTCATTTTACGAAGGAGTATTTGCAGGCCATTCGCGACAAGGGGGTTCACATCGCGCCCGTCACGCTGCACGTCGGGCTCGGCACATTCCGGCCGGTGACGGCGGAGCGGGTGGAAGAGCACCGGATGCACGCGGAATATTTCCGGCTGCCCGCGGCGACCGCCGACATGCTCAACGAAGCGAAAGCGCAGGGCAGACGGGTGATTGCGGTCGGCACGACGTCCGTCCGCACGTTGGAAACCGCCGCCGCGCGGTCGGAGGGCAAACCGCTCACGGAAACCGGCGGCTGGACGGATATTTTTATTTACCCGGGATACACGTTCCGCATCGTCGACGCGATGCTGACGAATTTTCATCTGCCCCGGTCGACGCTGCTCATGCTGGTCAGCGCGTTTGCCGGGAGAGAGCGCGTGCTGGCCGCGTATCGGGAGGCGGTGCGCGAGGAGTACCGTTTTTTCAGTTTCGGCGACGCGATGTTCATCTATTGATGGAAAATAAATCACGAAAATATGATCGAGATTTGAGGAAGTCGAAATGGCGATTCGATATGAACTGATCAAGGTTTGCCGCCAGTCCGGAGCCCGGCTCGGCCGGCTGCACACGCCGCACGGCGTCATCGACACGCCGGTGTTCATGCCCGTCGGAACGCAGGCCACGGTCAAGACGATGAGCCCGGAAGAGCTGAAGGCGATGGACGCGCGGATCATTCTCAGCAACACCTATCATCTGTTTTTGCGTCCCGGCCACGAACTGATCCGGGAAGCGGGCGGGCTGCACCGCTTCATGAATTGGGACCGGGCCATCTTGACGGACAGCGGCGGTTTTCAGGTGTTCAGTCTGAGCGAGAGGCGGAAAATCAGCGAAGAAGGCGTGGAGTTCCGTTCCCATTTGAACGGCGACAAACTGTTTCTTTCTCCGGAGAAGGCGACGGAAATCCAGAACACGCTCGGCTCCGACATCATGATGGCGTTTGACGAATGTCCGCCGTACCCCGCGGAGTACGATTATGTGAAGCAATCCGCCGAACGGACGACGCGCTGGGCGGAACGGTGTCTCAAGAGTCACGCAAGGCCCGGCGAACAGGCGCTGTTCGGCATCGTCCAGGGCGGCGTGTACGAAGATTTGCGAAAACAGAGCGCCCGGGAGTTGACTTCCCTGGATTTTCCGGGGTATGCTATTGGAGGACTCAGCGTCGGGGAACCGAAAGAGTTGATGTACCGCATGCTGGAAGCGACCGTGCCCCTGCTGCCGTCGGACAAGCCGAGGTATTTGATGGGCGTCGGTTCGCCGGATGCGCTGCTGGAAGGTTCCATTCGCGGCATCGACATGTTCGATTGCGTGCTTCCGACCCGGATCGCGCGCAACGGCACCACGATGACGAGCGAGGGGCGGCTGGTCATCCGCAACGCGCAGTACGCCCGCGATTTCGGACCGCTGGACCCGCGCTGCGGCTGCTATACCTGTCGGAATTATTCCCGCGCTTACATACGTCACCTGATCAAGGCCGACGAAACGTTCGGCATCCGGCTGACGACGGTGCACAATTTGCATTTTTTGCTGACATTGATGCGCGAGATCCGGCAGGCGATCATGGAAGACCGGCTGCTCGATTTTCGGGATGAATTTTTTGAGCGTTACGGGCTTCATGACAATGATAAAGGATTTTGACTAAGGAGGTAAGTCCATGACGATGACCGCGTTTTTGACGACCCAGCAAGGCGGCGTCGGCAATTTGTTGATCACGTTGGCGCCCTTCCTTGCGATGTTTGTCATTTTCTACTTTTTGCTGATCCGGCCCCAGCAAAAAAGGCAGAAGGCGCGCAACCAAATGCTGAGCGCGCTGAAAAAAGGCGACAAGGTGGTTACCATCGGCGGCCTGCACGGCACGATCGTGGAAATCACCGACGATATCGTCGTGCTGCGCGTCAATGACGTGACCAAGCTGACGTTTGACCGTTCGGCGGTCAACAATGTGGTCAGCAGTCCGTCGAGCGCGTCGGAATAATGGCGCGATAATGGACGAGATCATGGGCGCGCCGGCCGGAATCGGCGTCATGCCGTCCATCGGTTTTCCGGCTTGATCGGATGCGTCTGCGACTGCGCCCGCTTTTCCTGAAAACGCTGAACAAACAGCCGTTCTTTCTTGCACGGCACGGATGCGATCTTGGAAGATCGCATCTTTTTTTGTGACTTTCGCGTCAGCGCCGCAAATTGACGCCGAGCATGCCGCCGACCGCCCCCGACGCGGCGCAGATGGCGGCCGTCAGCAGCGTTTGCCAGCCGATCGGCGCATCGAAACCGAGAAAACCGACCAGCACGAGAATGACAAAGTAGAGAGCGCCGACCAAGGTGCCTGCGGCCCAGCCCTTTTCGCCCTTGCGCCTGCCCGATACCGCGCCGCCGATAAGCAATGACACGGCGTGAAAAGCGTAGACGACCCGGTCGATCGAACCTTCTTCCATATCGGATACGGTCAGTGTAACAGAGCCGAGCAGCACCAGCACGAGCAGCGAAGCGTAGGCGTACAAAAGTCCGTACAGGAGCGGCGCGGACGCGCGGCCCGGCTCATGGCGGGGGGAGTTCATGTCCTGCTCTGCCTCCTTTTATGGTGAACGTCGGTTATCACCATCATATGGCCAAGCCGCCCGAAGTAGACCATCGGTTCACCCGCTTTGGCAGGTTTTCCATGGCATGTTTCGGCTGCGGCGGACAAACAATACGTCTGCAAGCGTTGATCCGCAAAGCGCCAAGTAGCCGGGAGGGAGACGAGATGCTGTGGACCATCGCCTTACGGACGGTGATCATTTATTTTCTCGTGCTGTTTTTTTTGCGGCTGATGGGAAAACGCGAGATCGGCAAACTGTCCGTATTTGACCTGGTCATTTCCATCATGATTGCGGAAATTGCCGTTCTGGTGCTGGAAGATCCGAAAAAGCCGATGGCGCACGGCCTCTTGCCGATGGCGCTGCTCGTGTGCATCCAGATCGTAGTCGCTTACATTACGCTCAAAAGCGAAAAGCTGCGCCGATGGATGGACGGCCGGCCGAGCGTGATTATCGAAAACGGAAAACTGAACCGAAAAGAAATGCGGAAGCAGCGGTATACGCTGGACGACTTGATGCTGCAGCTGCGGGAAAACCGAATCACGAATCCGCACGATGTCGAATTCGCGGTGCTGGAAACGACGGGCAAGCTGTCCGTCAAGGAAAAATCTTCGCAAAACGGCGGTCAACAGGGCAAAGAACAGACCGGCGAATCATTTTGCCAAGTACCATCCGGTAAAGATCAATCCGGTAAAAAACAGTCCGGCGTAGAAAAATCCGGAAAGGAAAATTCAGGAAAAGCACATTCCGCGGAAAAAGGGTTCCGGTACGAAGGTTTGCCGGTGGCGCTGATCATGGACGGAAAAGTGCAGGACGAAAATCTCGAAAAGATCGGGAAAACCCGGTTTTGGCTGAAAAACGAGCTGCAGAAATACGGCATTCGCGACTTCAAGGACGTCTTCTTTTGCACTTACGATCATAAGGGAAAAATGTATATCGACCGCAAGAAATGAAAGGGGCAAATCGGTCAAGCGGCCGGACGGCGGGCGGAATGATAGGCGGGGTCATGGCGTCCGGCCGTCGTTTTGCCGCAAGCTTCGACGGAATTCAATGTCTGCGCAGACGCAGCAGGCGGACGACGTCGTGGCGGTCGATCATTCCCGTGACCGCCATCGTCAGCATGTAGCAGAGGCCGCCGGCGGCGCACGCCGCCGCCAGCCCGGCCAGGACACCGTGCGCGACGGTCGCGGTGTAGCCGAACTTGCACATGGCCGCCATGATGATCGCGCCGCTCGCCACCTTGACGTAGTCCAGCGGCGGAAGCACGGTTTTCAGCAGCCGGGCGACGCTGACGCTGTGCAGGACGGTGACCAGCGCGATGTTGACGCAGATGGCCAGCACCGCCCCGTTGATGCCGAGTTCGGGGTTGGTCGCGAGCGCGTAGATGAGCACAAGCTTGACGATCGCGCCGATCAGCGTGTTGCGCAGCGCGGTCCCGGGCTTGTCGAGCGCCTGCAGCGCCGCCGCCAGCGGAGCCTGCAAATAGATGAAAATGGCCGCCGGCGCCATCAGCGCGAGCATCGGCGCAATGTCCGCGCTTCCGTACAGCAGTTTGCACACCGGTTCCGCCAACACGTAGAGGATGACCGCAAACGGCGCGCCGGTGACGAGCGTAAGCCGCAGCGATTGGTGCATGCGCTTTCGGATCGTGAGCATGTCCCGCAGCGCGGCCGCTTCCGACAGCGAAGGCACAAGCGATACGGACAGCGAGTACGTCAGCGCGGTCGGCAAGAGCAGCAGCGGCATGACCATCCCCTGCAGCATGCCGTATTGGGCGGTGGCGGCGGCCGCGGCCACGCCGGCGATCGCGAGGCTTTGCACGATCAGCACGGATTCCGCGAAATACGATGCGGATCCGATCAGGCGGCTGGCCGTCACCGGAACGGAAATGCGCAGCAGGCGGCGCGCCAGCCGCAGGCGGCCGCGGACGGTGTCCGCCTCGCCGACGGCCGCGCGGCGGACGAAAGTGCGGTTGCGGCCGTACCGGACATAGTGCCACCCGAGCAGCGCCAGACCGACGAGTTCGCCGCAGACGACGCCGATCATCGCGCCCGCCGCCGCGTAGGCGATTCCCATCGGCACAAACGCCCAGGCGATGACGAGCACCATGGCGCAGCGCACGATGGTTTCGGCAGACTGGGAAACGGCGGTCGGGATCATATTGTGTTTTCCCTGAAAATAGCCTCGCAGCACCGAAGACAAGCTGACGAGAAAGATGATCGGACTCATGCATACGATCGTCCAGTACACGCGTTGATCGGTAAAAAGGTACTGCGTCAAATAGCGGGCGGCGGCGGCGCACAAGAGCGTCATCACCGCGCCGAGGCCGCCGGAAATCAGCAGGGCGGTGCGCAAGATGCCGCGTGACCTCCAATAGTTGCCCTGCGTTTCCGCTTCCGCGACCAGTTTGGCCACGGCGAGGGTGATTCCGCCGGTGATCAGCGTCAACAGCACACTCATCAACGGATAGCCCATTTGAAACAGGCCGACCCCTTCGGCGCCGATCAGGCGAGGCAGCATAATGCGCGGCACAAACCCGATCAGCCGGTTGAAAATGCCGGCGGCCATCAGGATGACGGCCCCTTGGATAAACGTTTGTCTGCTTCTGCTCACGTCGCGACATCCTTCCTGTCCCTGATGCTACATAAATATGCGGTGCATGTCCCGGGTCATGCCTGCCTGCGGCAGGATGTCCAAAGAACTCCCCTTCACGCCGCAAGGGCTCATAACGCCGCTGCCATGTTGAACAAGGAAGGTTTAATATCGCCGTGCGGCGGAAATCACGCTGCAATGTTGAAAAGATCACGGCTAGGTTTCCATTATCGCGGCATATTCTCGGAAGGGTTGCGGCAAGGTCGGGGCAGAGATTGCCGCAATGTGTCCGATATCGCCGATGCTCCAAATATGGCCGCGGGGTTGTCTCCATCATGGCCGGGAAGGAATCGCCTGTTTTTTGCCGAATACGTTGTAGGGAACAGTGAGGCAGGATGGGAGGATGAAGATGAGCGATCAACAGCCCTGGAGCGAAGTGATGACGGAAGAAGAATGGAAGCGGGCGATCGGGGAATTGTGCAACAGCAAGGCCGAGGAATTCCGGCTGATCGGATACGAACATGTCACCGGGGAAGATATATGGGAGTGCGTTCAGGACAAGTACGCCAAAACCGGCATGCCGGCGCTGCATCGGGTCGTCAACGACATTTTGTCGCTCAAATCGACGCAGTTCATGAACTGGATGACGTTGTCCGTGCTGCGCGACGACAGCCGCGACGCGTGGCCGCCGCGATGACCGGCCGCTTGCGCTGCGCCTGATTGGCCGCGCGGTGCGCGCGTCCGCTTTTTGACTCGCTGATACCCCGAAGATATAATAGATGGTATTGAGTCGGACGGTATACAAGAGGAGATGGGAAAAGCTATGGTGGCAAAACGGCTGGCCGCTTTTTTGGCTATTGTGATTTTGTCCGGCGTGGTGATTGTCTGGACCAGTCCGTCGTTGCTGAACGGCGTTCGGCTCGGGCTGGATTTGCAAGGCGGTTTTGAAATCTTGTACGAAGTGGAACCGCTGGAAGAAGGGCAGGAATTGACGCGGAACGTGCTGCGGGAAGCGGCGAAAAATCTCGAAGAGCGCGCCAACGCGTCGCGCGTCGACGAGCCGGATGTGACGCCGCTTTTGCCGAACCGCATTCGCGTGCGGCTGGCCGGTGTCGAAAACCAGGAGCAGCTGATGCAGCGGCTCAAGGAACCGGCCGTGCTGACGTTTCGCAGCAGCGACGGATGTTCCAGTCCGACCGATTACTGCAAGATCGAGCTGGAAGGCAAAGATTTCGTGGAAGACGGCGCGAGCGTGCAGTACGAGCAGGGGTCCACGACGCCGATCGTCGCCATCAAACTGAAAGAACCGGGCAAATTCGAGGAAGTGACCGGACGGCTGGCGTCGCTGGCGGCGCAAGGACGCAACGTGCTGGCGATTTTCATGGACGATCAGCTGATCTCGGCGCCGAGTGTCAATTATGCGATCAGCGGCGGCGAGGCGATCATCACGGGGCGGTTCACCCATAAGGAAGCGGAAGATCTCGCCCAAAAAATCAACCTCGGCGCGCTGCCGGTGAAACTGACGGAAAAATACACGCAAAGAGTGGAAGCGACGCTCGGCCGCCTGTCGCTGGAACAAACGTTGACGGCGGGGCTGATCGGGTCGGCGTTCATCATTTTGTTCATGTTGGGCGTTTACCGATTGCCGGGCTTGGTCGCTTGCATTACGCTGATCATATACACTTGGTTGCTCCTTTTGGTTTTCTATTGGATGAGGGCGACGTTGACGCTGCCCGGCATCGCCGCGTTTGTGCTCGGGGTCGGCATGGCGGTCGACGCCAACATTATCACCGCCGAGCGGATCAAGGACGAACTGCGCAGCGGCAAGACGATGTTGTCGTCGTTGAAAGCGGGATCGCGCAACGCGTTCCGCACGATCATGGACGCGAACATCACGACGATTATCGCGGGCGCGGCGCTCTATTTTCTCGGCACCGGCGCCATTCAAGGTTTTGCGCTGACGTTGATTCTCAGCAACATCTTGTCCATCCTTACCAACGTGTGGCTGTCACGCGTGCTCTTGAACCTGCTGGTCACCCCGAAAATGGCCAAAAAACCGCGTTTGTTCGGGGTCAAGGAGAGTGAGATCCGTGAGCTCTGATCGTCGCATTCACTTTGTCCGTCACCGACGGATCTTTTTTGCCATCTCCATCGCGCTGACGCTCATCGGCGCACTATCCTTGGCGCTTGCCGGGTTGAATCTCGGCATCGACTTCCAGTCGGGCACATCGCTGGACATTACGACGGGCCAGCGGATGACGATGGAAGAACTGCAGCCGATTTTTGCCGAAGCGGGCACGCATCCGGCGCTGACCATCGGCGGAGACAACAGCGACCGGGTGAGCGCCCGTTTTCCCGAGGCGCTGGAAAAAGACGTTCGCGATCAAATCCTCGCGGCATTCCGCGACAAATACGGCAGCGACAACGTGTCGGTGGAGGAAACGACGGTCGACGCCGAAATGGCGCGCGAGTTCGGACGCAATACGATTATCTATGTCGGATTGGCCAGCCTGCTGATCATGGGATATGTCATCGCCCGGTTCGAATGGCGGTTCGCCGTCTCCGGCATCATCGCGCTGTTTTTGGACGCGTTTATGGTCGTCACGATTTTTTCCGTGTTTCGATTGGAAGTCAATTTGCCGTTTGTCGCCGCCGTATTGACGGTCATCGGCTATTCGATCAACGACACGATCGTCATATTCGACCGCATTCGGGAAAATCTGCGGTTTGCCAAACTGAAAACGTTTGACGACGTGTCCGAGCTCGTGAACCGCAGCCTGTGGCAGACGTTGACGCGCACGATCAACACCGGCGTCTCGGTGCTGGTGGTCGCCATCGCGTTGTGCGTGTTCGGCAGCGAGGCGATCCGGCTGTTTTCGCTGGCGATGATTCTCGGCATCGTGTTCGGCATGTATTCGTCGCTGTTTATTGCCGGTCAATTGTGGGCGGTGTTGAAATACAGGTCTCTCGCTCGCGCACGGAACAAGAAGCCCGCCGCGGCTTGACGCAGGTCATGCGGACTCGCGGCAGCGCGATCAACCGCGGCCCAATCCGCATTTCGGGAACGTTTGACGCCGCGTCCCCATGGCTTGGGGACCGGCGGCCTGTGCAAACATGATACGGGGAAGTGACTTCATGTCGGATCAACGTTTTCAGCGAGGGGTATTCGGGGCGTGGGTCGGCATCATCGGCAATGCCTCGCTGGCCTTGATGAAAGGAATTGTCGGCTGGCTGTCCGGATCCAAAGCGCTGATGGCCGACGCCGTCAATTCCGCGTCTGACGTGGCCGGTTCCGTGGCGGTTCTGGTCGGTCTGAAGGCGGCGAAACTTCCGCCCGACGACGACCATCCCTACGGCCACGGCAAAGCGGAATCCATCTCCGCCATCATCGTCTCGATTTTGGTCATTGTTGTCGGCGTGGAAATGGGGTTGAGCGCGATCCGCTCCATCGTGGCCGGCGTGGAGGAAGCTCCCGCCTGGTATGCGCTGGTCGTGATCGTGATCTCCATCGCGATCAAGGAATTCATGTTCCGGTACAGTTACCGGCTCGGCAAGCGGATCGGCAGCCAGGCGATGGTCGCCTCCGCGTGGGATCATCGTTCCGACGTGTTCGCGTCCGCCGCCGCCCTGCTCGGGGTCGGCGGAGCGATGCTCGGCGACGCGACCGGGATTTCCCTGCTGTATTATCTGGATCCCGCGGCCGGGGTCGCCGTTTCCGGCTTTGTCATTTTCATGGGCACCAGGCTCGTCATGGACGCCATCCACAACACGATGGACCACGTGATGCACGCCGAAGATGCGGCGGACATGTTGGCCGCGGTGGAAAAAGTGCGCGGCGTCATCGAAGTGAACGATTTGCGCGCGAGGGAGCACGGCCATTACGTAATCGTCGATTTGAAAATCAGCGTCAATCCGCGCATTACGGTGCTTGAGGGGCACGACATCGCCAAAAACGTGAAGCAAACGCTGCTCGCCGGCTTCCCGAACGTGTCCGATGTGTTCGTGCACGTCAACCCTTACGACGCGGGGTATCCGTACGCGGTGGACGCGCGGCTGCCGGGCGACGACCGGCCGACGATACTGCACTAAGCGAGGAAAATCACGTGCTTCGTTCAAAAACAAGGTGGAGATTGAAACCGTGCGATCGCCGGCAGGCGGAGCGGCTCGCCGCAGAGTTGGCCGTCCATCCGGTCATCGCGCGGCTTTTGCTGATTCGGGGCATTTCCGACGCGGAAGCGGCGCGCCGGTTTCTTCGTCCCGGACCGGAGCTGTGCCATGACCCGATGCGGATGAAAGGCATGCGGGAGGCGGTCGCGCGGCTGCGAAAGGCGCTGGATGCGGGCGAAAAAATGCTCGTGTACGGCGATTACGACGCCGACGGCGTGTGCAGCACGGCGCTGATGATCCGCCTGCTGCGCCGTCTCGGCGCGAATTTCGACTATTACATACCGGACCGCCTTCACGAAGGGTACGGAATGAACCTGGCCGCGCTCGATCGGGCCAAAGCCGACGGCGTCGAGCTGATCGTCACGGTGGACAACGGCATCAGCGCGCTTGAGCAGGTCGCTTATGCCCGACGGCTCGGCATGGACGTGGTCGTGACGGATCACCACGAACCGCCGGATACGCTGCCGGACGCTTGCGCGATCGTCAACCCGAAGCAGCCGGGGTGCGGCTATCCGTTTTCCGGTTTGGCCGGCGTCGGCGTCGCGCTCAAGCTGGCGCAGGCGCTGATCGGGGAAGTGCCGCCGGAATGGTTTGCGATCGCGGCGATCGGCACCGTGGCGGACGTGATGCCGCTCGTCGATGAGAACCGGCTTATCGTCATGCGCGGGCTGGAATGCATGCGCCACGATCCGCCCCCGGGCGTCCGGGCGCTGCTGGCGACCGCCGGCGTCCGTCCGGCGGACGTCAACGCCGGCCATCTCGGCTTTGCGGTCGGACCGCGCATCAATGCGGGAGGGAGGCTCGATCGGGCCGATATCGCCGTCCGGCTGCTCACCGCGGACGACGTGTCGGAGGCGGAACCTTGGGCCGCCGAACTGGACAGGCTGAACAAAGAACGGCAGAAAATCGTCGACCAGCTGTATGAAGAAGCGAAATCCCGGCTGGCATCCGGGGAAACCCCGGCGGACGAGGTGATCGTCATTGCCGGGGAGCGCTGGAACCCCGGGGTGATCGGCATCGTCGCGTCCCGCCTGCTGGAGGCGTACTACCGTCCGGTGGTCGTCCTCAGCGTGGACCCGGATACCGGGCTGGCCAAGGGTTCGGCCCGGTCCATCCCCGGGTTTGACCTCCACGAGGCGCTGACCGGATGCGCGGATCTTCTGGATCATTTCGGCGGCCATCAGGCGGCCGCGGGCATGACGCTGCGCGCGGACCTGGTTCCGGCGCTGAGGGAAAGGTTGTGCAATGCGGCCAGAACGACGCTGCGCGCGGAAGACTTCATCCCGGTGCTGGAAGCGGACCTCGAATGCGGTTTGCACGACGTCGATTTGGAGCTGATTCGTCAATTGGACGCGCTGGCGCCGTATGGCGAAGGAAATCCGCCGCCGCGCTTTCTTTTTTCCGGCACCGAGATTGAATCGATGCGACCCATCGGAAAAGACAACCGCCATCTGAAGCTGCTCGTCCGCCCGCCCGGGAAACCGGATGCGGGACCGGTGGAGGCGGTCGGCTTCGACAAAGGCGACTGGTTGCGCCGCGTTTCCCCCTCGTCCCGCATCGATATCGTCGGGGAGATCGGCATCAATGAATGGAACGGCACGCGAAAGCCGCAAATCGTCATCCACGACGCCAGGGTGGAGGCGCCGCAAGTGTTCGACTGGCGGGACAGCGGCGGTCTTCGCAAAATGCGGGAAGAACTGGCGGAGTCCGATCGGGGAGCGGCGGACGGCGGGGACGGTGGAGGCGGCAGTATTCCGGCCGTGCTGGTTTATGCGGAAGCGGAAGCGGAGGAATGCTTGCGCATGATGGGAGAAGCCGGCGCCCTGGCCGGCATTTGGCTCGCCGTCGACGGCAGGGAGCCGGTCCCCTTGAATGCGCTCGCGCGCGCGGCTCCTTGGGAGCGCGTGCAGCGGCTGTTCCTGTGCACGCTGCCGAATCGTCTGGCGCCGCTTGCCGAAGCGCTGCGGCGCGGCGCGTCGTTGGAACGCGTGTATGCGGTGTTCGCTTCCGTCGGTCAAGAATCGTTCCTTCTGCCTGGCCGGGAAGGATTCAAGCGGATGTATGCCGCCATGCGCCGGATCGGCAGATGGGAAGCGGACGACCGTTCCTGGGAAGCGTTCAGCCGGCGCTCCGGTCTGTCGCCGGCCGCGGCGCGCTGGATCGCCGAAGTGTTTCGCGAGCTCGGTTTCGTGAGAAGCGAAGGCAAAAGCTGGGTGTGCGTGCCCGATCCGGATAAGCGAGACCTCGCCGCGTCCGCGTTGTATCGCGAGCGCTTGGAGCGTGCGGAAGCGGAGCAGCTGTTGATTTATTCGGATGCGCGCAGTTTGACCGACTGGATTTTGCGGCAAATTCGTCATCAAGAGTCGGCGTCTTGGGACGCTCGGGAGGAAATCGTATGAACTTCAAAGACCATATCCGCGTCATTCCCGACTTTCCGCAGCCGGGAATCCGATTTAAGGATATCACCACGTTGTTGAAAAAGGGCGACGTATATCGGGGGGCGATCGATCGTCTCGCGGAGATGGTGTCCCATCTGGACATCGACTTGATCGCCGGGCCCGAGGCGCGCGGTTTTGTCGTCGGGGCGCCGCTGGCGTATGCGATGAACCGCGGCTTCGTGCCGATTCGCAAAAGCGGCAAGCTGCCCGGAGAGACCGTCGAGGCCGAGTATGATCTCGAGTACGGGAAGGACAAACTGGCCGTGCACAAGGACGCGGTGCAAGCCGGTCAACGCGTGTTGATCGCCGACGATTTGCTGGCGACCGGCGGCACCATTTCCACCTGTGTCAACTTGATCCGCAAGCTTGGCGGCGAAGTCGTCGGCGCGGCCTTCCTGATTGAACTGTCATATTTGAACGGCCGCGACAAGCTGCCGGGCGTCGAAGTGTTTTCGTTGGTGCGGTATTGACCGCGGTGGGCCCGGGGCGCCTTCGACTGCGAAAAACGGACGGCCGGTACCGGACAGCGAACCGTGCGCTACGGTCCCGCTGCCGGCCGGCCGCCCTAATCCGTTACTCCTGTTCGTTGGACAGCTTCAGCACGTCCAGCAGTTTGAACAACAGGCTGAGCGCGATGGCGGCGACGGTCGCCAGCGCCATTCCTTTCAGCTCGAAATTGCCGAAACGCAGCGCGGTGCCGCTGATGCCGATCACGAGGACGATGGTCGTCAAGATCAAATTGCGCGGTTTCCCGTAATCCACCTTGGTTTCCACCAGCATGCGAATGCCGGACGCGGCGATGACGCCGAAAAGCATCAGCGACGCGCCGCCCATCACGGCGTCGGGAATCGTGTTGATCAAGGCCGCCAGCTTTCCGAAAAACGACAGCAGGATGGCGATCACCGCCGCCCCGCCGATAACCCAGGTCGAATACACGCGCGTCATCGCCATGACGCCGATATTTTCACCGTAGGTCGTGTTCGGGGTGGAGCCGACGAACCCTGAAATCATCGTGGAAACGCCGTTGCCGAGCAGCGAGCGGGACAAGCCCGGGTTTCGGGTCAAGTCGGCGCCGACGATGTTTCCCGTCACGATCAGATGGCCGACGTGTTCGGCAATGACGACGAGCGCGGCCGGCAGGATGATCAGAATGCTCGTCAGGTCCCACTTCGGCGTGGTGAAATCCGGCACGGCAAACCAAGGCGCTTCCCGCACCGCGGAGAAATCGACGAGCCCCGTCAGTACGGCCGCCACATAGCCGCCCGCAAACCCGACGAGAATCGGGATGATTTTCAAAAAGCCGCGAAACAGCACGGACCCGATCGCGATGATCAGCAGAGTCGTGATCGAGGTGATGAGGACGTCGGCGTCCGGCGACCAGTTCTCTTTGCCGCCGGAAATGAAGCCGGCGCTCGCGGCGGCTGTCGGCACGAGTTCCAGCCCGATGACGGCGACGATGGCACCCATGGCGGCGGGAGGAAACACGACGTCGATCCAGCCCGTGCCGGCATATCGGATGATCAGCGCGACGAGCACGAACAAGAGTCCGACCACGACAAATCCGCCCAGCGCATAGGCGTACCCGCCGTGGTGTTCCAACACGACGGCGACCGGCGACAGGAAAGCGAAGCTGGAACCGAGATAGGCGGGAATTTTCCATTGGCATATCCACAAATAGATCAAGGTGCCGATACCGTTCATCAGCAGCACGGTGGCGGCGTCCACCTGAAAAATCAGCGGGACGAGCACGGTTGCGCCGAACATGGCAAACAGATGCTGCAGGCTGAGCGGCAGGCTTTTCAACAGCGGCGGACGTTCGTCCACCCGAATCGTATGCTGCTGCATGGCCAGTCCTCCCAACTTATGTATGATGCACCATTTTGCGAAAAAAACCATTTAATATCCTAACAAAAATTTCGCCTATTTTCAGCAATTTTTTTTGTACGAGCGCCGCCCCGTTTCGTATCGCACCGGCTGCATTCACCGCTCGCCACAGCCGCAATTCCCGCACCCGTTTCGGCAAACACCGCACTTTTATCGGCCAAGAGCTGCAAATTTGCAACCGCACTCGGCAACAAACCGCCCCTTTTTCGGCCGGCAGCTGCATTTCCCGCCTCTTTTTTGCGCATATTTTACATATATTGCCACACTCTTTGAAATCGACGGCACAATCTGCAGCTGTTTCTTCGATTTTGGATCCGGTTCGGGCCAAACCATTGCACAACATGCAGCGGTGACGGTCGCATGCGGCGGTTCCGGCGGCGCGCGGCCATGCGCGGAAATCCGGACCTTTCCCTTCTCCGTCAGGCAAAGGTGACACGAGGGCGAAGGCGACATTTCACGAACGCTTGGCACCGTGTTTTTGCCGTGAAAACTTGCGGCCGGGCGGATGCACGGCCAAACGCCGATCGCGCAAATGCTTTCGCATCCAGTTGACGCATCCCCCAAAACAACGGCATAATAGGGTGAAAACCGCTTGTGTCGAATCGTCCCGCACGGTCCAACAATCCAGGAAGAAAGGGCAGCAACATGGGCATTGATCAATTGATTGAAAAAGCATCTTCATACTTGCATGAAAGCGAACTGCAGCGCATCCGGGAAGCCTATCTGTTTGCGGAGAAAGCCCATGCGGGCCAAGTCCGCAAATCGGGGGAGCCGTATATTTTGCATCCCTTGGCGGTGGCGGAAATTCTGGTGAGCATGCAGATGGACAGCACTTCGATCATTGCCGCCCTTTTGCACGATGTGGTGGAAGATACGACGGTGCCGCTGGAAGAAGTGCGCGAAAAGTTCGGGGATACGTGCGCGATGCTGGTCGACGGATTGACGAAGCTGGAAAAAATCCGGTTCCGAACGAAAGAAGAACAGCAAAACGAAAATTACCGCAAAATGTTCGTGGCGATGGCGCGCGATTTGCGGGTCATTTTGATCAAACTGGCGGACCGGCTGCACAACATGCGCACGCTGAAATATCAATCCGAGGAAAACCAGCGCAGCATTTCCCGCGAAACGCTGGAGATTTTTTGCCCGATCGCGCACCGGCTCGGCATCTCGGCGATCAAATGGGAGATGGAGGACATCGCGCTGCGCTATCTCAACCCGCAGCAGTATTACCGCATCGTCGACCTGATGAAGAAAAAACGCGCGGAACGCGAGCGGCATATCGAGCAATGCATGGAAATCATCCGCGCCAAGCTGGCGGAAACCGGCATCCAGGCGGACATCTCCGGACGCCCCAAACACATTTACAGCATTTACAAAAAAATGACGACGCAAAACAAGCAGTTCAACGAAATTTACGACCTGCTCGCGATCCGCATCATCGTGGACAACATCAAGGACTGCTACGCCTCGCTCGGCATCATCCACACGCTGTGGCGGCCGATGCCGGGACGGTTCAAAGATTATATCGCCATGCCGAAACCGAACATGTACCAGTCGCTGCATACGACCGTCGTCGGCCCGAACGGGGAGCCGCTCGAGGTCCAAATCCGCACCTGGGACATGCACCGCACGTCCGAGTACGGGATCGCGGCGCACTGGGCGTACAAGGAAGGCGCGGCCGTTTCCGCGGACAGTTTTGTCGAAAAGATGAATTTCTTCCGCGAAATTATCGAACTGCAGAGCGAGGCGCGGGACGCGTCGGAATTTGTCGAAACGCTGAAAATGGACTTTTTCAGCGACCTTGTGTACGTGTTTACGCCGAAAGGGGAAGTCATCGAACTGCCGGCCGGATCGGTGCCGCTCGACTTCGCCTACCGGATCCATACCGAGGTCGGCAACCGCACGATCGGCGCCAAAGTGAACGGCCGCATCGTGCCGCTCGACCACAAGCTGAAAACCGGCGACATCGTGGAAATTCTCACGTCGAAACATTCCTACGGCCCGAGCCAGGATTGGCTGAAAATCGCCCAGTCTTCGCACGCGCGCAACAAAATCCGGCAGTGGTTCAAGAGGGAAAAGCGCGAGGAAAACATCGAGCGCGGCAAAGAAGCGGTGGAAAAAGAAATACGCCGCCTGGCGCTGGAGCCTCACGCGGTGATGACGGAAGAGGCGCTGGCGGAAGTCGCGCGCAAATTCAATTTCCAGGACGCCGAGGACATGTTCGCCGCGGTCAGCCTGGGCGGCATTACGGCCGCGCAAATTTGCACGCGGCTGACGGAAAAAATCCGCAAGGAGAACGAAGCGAACCAGCTGATTCAGCTGACGTCGGAAACGAAGGAAGTCAAACAAGCGCCGCCGAAAAAATCGCGGCCCGCGCAAGGGGTCAGCGTCCGCGGCGTCGACAACTTGCTCATCCGCTTCAAGCGCTGCTGCAATCCGGTGCCGGGCGACAAGATCATCGGTTTTATTACCCGCGGCCGCGGCGTGTCGGTTCACCGGCAGGACTGCAACAATTTGCCGCGCGGCCGGGGCGATGAAGCCGACCGGCTGATCGAAGTGGAGTGGAACCTCCAGAGCGAGGGCAATTACTACGTGGACATCGAAATTACCGGCCACGACCGGCGCGGTCTGTTGAACGACGTGCTGCAGGCGGTGTCCGAAAGCAAAACGATCATTTCCGCCGTGACCGGCCGTTCCGATAAAAACCGGATGGCATGGATCCAGATGACGATTCTCATCCGGAATACCGACCATTTGGCGTCGGTGGTGGAAAAAATCAAACGCATCCAGGACATCTACTCGGTGCAGCGTGTGATGCAGTGAGCGACTGGGATACGCCTTGAAGGCCGTTCGCTCGTGTTGTCACGGGGCTGGCTGCGATCATGTCTCGCCGAAGCGGAGATGATTTCATCGACGATGCGGAGACGGAGTTCTTAATGGCCGATGAATGGCTGCCGGGGGCTCTTTGCCGCCATGGGTCCTTCGTCCCCCGTCGTGGCCAGCCGGAACGAAATTTGGAGAAATGTGCGGAAGTCGCAGGAATAAAGGAGTGTGGAGCGCCCCATGCGGGTGGTGGTGCAGCGATGCCGGCAAGCTTCCGTCCGTGTCGGAGGCGAGACGGTCGGCAGCATCGGTCCCGGATTGATGCTGCTCGTCGGGTTTACCCACGGCGACGCGGATCGCGACGTGAAATACATAGCGGACAAGATTGCGCATCTGCGCATTTTTGAAGACGGCGACGGCAAAATGAACTTGTCGGTGCTGGATACGGGAGGACAAATTTTGTCCGTGTCGCAGTTTACCTTATACGGCGATTGCCGCAAAGGCAGACGCCCGAATTTCATGGAGGCGGCGCGTCCCGAACAGGCGTCCGCCTTGTACGATCTCTTTAACGACGAACTTCGACAAAAGGGGCTTGTTGTGGAGACCGGCCGTTTCGGCGCCATGATGGATGTGGACTTGGTGAACTGGGGACCGGTGACGTTGATCGTGGAAAGTTGACGGTTGCGAAAGCCGCATTATATCCGGACTCATACGGGCCGCTCGCGGAGCGGCGAAATGCGCCGTATGCGCCGATTCATGTTGACTGGCCGACAAACATTGACTAAATGATATAAATGACATATCATTAAGTCGTGCGGCAGTGGACAAATCAGGCGACAGGAGCAAGAGGAATGAACAGTGATCGGCAACCCCTGTACATGAAAATCCAGGATCACTTCAAGCAGCTGATTTTGAAAGGCGAGCTGAAGGAAAACGATAAGATTCCGTCGGAAAAAGAGCTGATGGAGCAGTTCGACGTCAGCCGGATCACCGTCGCCAACGCCTTGATCCAATTGGCGAAGGACGGCTGGATTTACCGCATTCCGGGAAGGGGAAGCTTCGTCAGCGGCCATATCGACAAACGGCTGCTCAGCCAGGCGTCCCGGCACGACATCGCGGTCGGCTCGCGAACGTCGTCCGATGCGGAGCGGCACGAGTCCGTCAAATATATCGGTCTGATCATGCCGGTTCTTGTCGATTATTTCGCGCTGCGGCTCATTCACGGTATCAACCGGGTGATCGAAAACAGCCCGTACCGGCTGCAGATCGTCCAGACGTTCCATTCGATCGAACGGGAGAAGGAAGCGATCGCCGACTTGATCGAGAAAGGCGCGGCGGGGCTGATCATTTTTCCGAGCGACGCGGAAACGTACAACGAAGACATTTTGGCGCTGAAGCTGAACGGCTATCCTTTCGTGCTGGTCGACCGGTATTTTCACGGCGTGGAGACGAACGTCGTGCGCAGCGACGGCTTCGTGGGCGGAAAACTGGCCGTCGATTACTTGTGGAACCTCGGACACCGCGATATCGCCATCTGCTCGGATTCCCCGCTTTCGACGATTACGGTGGAAGACCGCATCAACGGATATCTGGAGGAACTGAAAAACAAAAAGGCGATGATCAACCCGGCGTTGATCCTGACCGATTTCACCGTGGACTACGAAGGGATCGACACGAAGCACCCGCTGTACCGGTTCATCAAAAACCGGATGGCCACCGCCTATATTACGCTGAACGGCAGATTGGGACTGCACATCCACGCGATTTGCCGGCAGATCGGACTTCGCGTCCCGGAGGACGTATCGATCCTGACTTTCGACGATCCGTCTCCCGAGCTGGAGCAGTTCGGCTTTTTTTCGCACATTTCCCAGTCGGAGCACGAGATGGGAGAAAAGGCGGTGCGCATTTTGCTGGATTTGCTCGAATCTCCGCTGCAGCCGGAGCCGAAGTTCCACAAAATCGTGCTGCAGCCGGTGCTCGTGAAGCGCAGGTCGACCGGCCCCGCGCCCGTCCAGTAAGGCCGTAAGACTTGGGACGATCGCGCCGAGGGAGTCCCGCCGGAACATCAAAACATGGGCATTTGTCCCGCCACGGAGAGCGCTTGGGAAAGCACTTGCATCCATTCGGACGCAAGTGCTCATTTTTTTTCATTCTTTCGCATCTTGACATAAAATATATAGTAAAATATATTCAATAATGCAAATGTGTCAAGACCTTCGCGCAAAGGAGGTGCGATTGAATTGGGACAAACGAATCCGTCAGCCGGAATGGCAGTTCGCAGACGAACGAAGAGGAACAGGGACGGTCTCATTGCCTTTGTCATCCTTGCGCCGATGTTTCTGTTCTGGCTCATCGTTTCGGGATTTCCCACCTTGTTCGGCTTTTTTCTCGGTTTCTTCGACTGGGTGGGGTTGAACGATACGCCCAATTTTATCGGATTGGGGAACTTTATTCATTTTTTCCAAAATCCGGTGTACACCGACGCGCTGTGGCGCTCGATCTGGCTCGGCGGGCTGGTGACCGCCGTCACGCTGATCGCCGGCTTCGGCGCGGCGCTGCTCATGAATTTGCCGCTGTTCGGGAAAGGGTTTTACCGGTCGATCTGGTACATTCCCGCGGTGACGTCCACCGTCGCCACGACCCAGGTGTTCAACATTTTTCTCGACACCAACAACGGCGTGATCAACAACGTGCTGAAATCGCTCGGCAAAGATCCGATAGTGTGGCAGTATTCGGCGTCGTGGGGCATTTTCTGGATCGTGGTGTATTCGGTGTGGAAAGGCGTCGGCGGCGCGGCGCTGATCTGGCTGGCGGGGCTGCAGTCGGTCGACCCGGTGCTGTATGAGGCGGCCGACATCGACGGAGCGGGGCGGTGGGGAAAACTGCGTTATGTCACGCTGCCGGGTTTGAAACCGATTGCAACCTACATCATGATCACCAGCCTGATCGGCGCGATTCAAATTTACGAACAGGTGCTGTTCATTACAAACGGCGGTCCATACGGGCAGACGGAAGTGCTGGTGTTCCGCATTTACCGGGACGGTTTCTGGGACTTCAATCTGGGGATGGCCGGGGCCTCGTCGCTCATTATGGCGATCATCGTCATCGTGATCGCGGTGCTCTATTACAACTGGTCCACCAATTCGGACAAACGGACGACGATTCCGATCAAACCGATCAAAGGAGGGAAATGAACGGTGGCCGAGCCGCTTTGGCTGTCCGTCAAAAAACAGTTTAAACCGATCCATTTGCTGGGGCACCTCGTGCTTTTCGGTTTCGGACTCGTGCTGCTTTATCCGCTGATTTTCATGATACTGGCCGGATTTTTCGAAAAAAACGAGTTTATGACGACGGTCCTGCGCGTGATTCCGATTCCGAAGGAACCGACGCTGGTCAACTACCGGGCGCTGATCCTCGGTTCGAAAAACGCCGCGGTGTCGACGTACATGGCGAACTCCATCATCCGCACGGCGTACAACACCGGTTGGGCGCTGCTCACTTCCTTTTTGGCCGGATATGTGTTTGCCCGCCTGAAATTCAAGGGCCGGGAGCAGCTGTTTCTCGTCATGCTCGCGACGCAGATGATTCCGGGAACGCTGGCGATCATCCCGACGTATCTGGAGTTCGCGAGATTCCCGTTTGCCGGCGGCAACGACATTTTCACGGGCGGCACCGGCATTTTGAACACGTGGTGGGTGTATTTGATCGGCGGGCCGGCCATCAACATCATGGGCACCTTCCTGGTCAAGCAGTCGCTGGAAAAAGTGCCGATCGAACTCGACGAAGCGGCGATCGTGGACGGAGCCGGGACGCTGCGCATCATTTTTCAAATTCTGCTCCCCCTTCAGCTGCCGATCATGGCGTTCATCGCCATTACGACCGCGCTGGGAACGTGGAACGATTTCGTCACGCCCTTTTTCTACACGAACAGCGACCATCTGCAGACGCTGCCGTCGGCGATCACCCGCATTTCTTCCGTCGGGGCCAGTCCGGGAGCCGTTATCAACTATCCTTTGATCATCACGTTGAGTCTCGGCATCACGGTGCCCGCCATGCTGATCTTTTTCTTCTTCCAAAAGTACATTGTGCAAGGGTTGGCCAACACCGGTATCAAGGGGTAGGAGGCGTAAAATATTTTAAATGACATAAAAGACATGTTGAATATAATAAATGGTTGTGTTATGGTAATGCTGCATCAAATTCTGGAAACGGAGGGTTAAATATGCGGTCCAAACGAATCGTCATCCTCATTCTGGCGCTCCTGCTGACGGTCGGAACAGCGGCATGTTCGTCGGGAGGCGGCGGAAATTCGGACGGTACGGGGGGCGGGTCCAACCAGTCCGGCAAGTCCGGCGATTCCGGATCGGACGGCGCCGTGACGATCACCGTGCTGAATGAAGGGGCGGTCGGCATCGGCGTCGGCGTCGTGTCGGATTTGCTGCAGGAGAAAAAGAAATCCCTGTTGGAAGACGAAACCTTGACCCCGCGGGTGACGGAGGAAGATTTCAACTACGCGCCCGGCAAGTCGGTGAACCCGAATCTTTTCGGCTATCTTTACCAATCGATCATCAACGAGAAGCTGAAGGAAAAAAACATCGTGCTGAAAACGGAAGACTGGGGCTGGGGTGAACCGCTGATCCAGAAACAGACGGCGGGCTTTTTGGCGAAGAACATTCCCGATATCATCGTCGGGGAAACGCAGATGCCCGGGTTCGCCCAGCAGGGGCTGCTGGAGCCGTTTCCGGAAGACATGGCGGAGTTCATTCGCGAAAATATCGCGCCGGCCGCCTGGAAACCGATGGAGTACGACGGCAAAATTTACGGATTCGCTTCCCAGCCGGGCGTCAACAGCTTGTTCTGGAACAAAGAGCTGCTGCGGAAGGCCGGGCTTGACCCGGACAAAGCGCCGGAGACGTGGGAAGAACTGGCTGCCAATTTGCGCGCGATCACGGAAGCGGGAGGCGGCGAGTTTTACGGCGGCGGCGTCTACGCGGGACCGAACTTCGGCGGCTACTTGCGGTACGGCACGCTGCTCGTGATCAACGGCGGCGGATTTGCGGACGATCAAGGATATCCGGTGTTCAACAGCGACGCGAACGTGGAGACGGTCACGTTCCTGCGCGAATTGAACAACTATCATCCGCCCGGTCTGATGGTGAACACGAACGAAGGAACGTATTTCGACGCGTTCAAGAAAGGGCAAATCGCGTACTTGATCGACGGGCCGTGGCGGGCGATCGAAAGCGCCACGATCGGCATCGAGTACGGCATGTCGTCGATTCCGCTGTCGCCGGACGGCAAGCCCGGCAACATTACGATCGGCGCCGCGTTCCATGCCGTGCCGAAGGACGCGAAGAACAAGGAAGCCGCTTTTGAATACATCAGGGCGATGTACAGCGAGGAAATCCAGACGCTCATCGCGGACACCGGCGTCCGTTCCCCGGTGCTCAAATCGGTGGCCGAGTCCGCGGATTACGAAACGAATCATCCGGAAATGTATCAGCATTATCTCGCGATGGCGGGCAACGTGCAGGGACTGCCGACGTTTGCGAAAGAAAACTCGAAAGTTTGGCAAATGTTCGGGGACGCGGTGGCGAAAGCCATCATGACGAACGGCGACATCCGGACGATTTTGAACGAAGCCCAAAAAGCCGCGGAAGCCGCTGTCAAATAATCTTCTTGGAAAAACGCGAGGGATAGGAGTTTTTGGAGCATGCCGTACGAACCGATTCCGATCATGTTGAGCAAAGCAAAACGAACGATGTACAATTTGCAGCAGTCCATTTACGAACCCGTATCGGCGTTGACGGTGACGGCCTGGGTGACGAAAGAGCCGGTACCCTTTGCGGATCGGGAAAGCGGCAGGCGGATCCGTTTGCAGCCGGGGGACAAGTGGGGCGAACTGTGGGACTGCGCCTGGTTCCATTTTGAAGGGGTCGTGCCCGAAGCGCAGAAAGGCCGCAAAGTCGTGCTGCTCATCGACGTAAACGGCGAACTGTGCCTGGTGGATCAAGAGGGCACGCCGCTTCAGGGGTTGACCAACGTCAACTCCGAATTCGACACCCGACTTGGCCTTCCCGGCAAGCGGGTCGTCGAGGTCAGTCCGGCGGCCCGGGGCGGAGAAGTGATCGATTTGTGGGCGGATGCCGGCTGCAACGATCTGTTCGGCAAATTCCGCGGCGGAACGTTGCGGGAAGCCGTCATCGCCGTATGCCACGAAGAGATTCGCAAGCTGTATTACGATTTTGAAGTGCTGATCGATCTGGCCGAACAGCTGCCGGACACGAGCGCCAGGAAGGCGCAAATTTGCCAAGCTTTGTACGAAGCGTCGAACATGCTGTCCGTGATCGACGATGAACGGGCGCGTTTGGCCGGCGATCGGCTGGCCCCCGAACTCGCCCGGCGCGGCGGAGATCCGGCGATCACGGTCAGCGCGATCGGACACGCGCATATCGATTTGGCTTGGCTGTGGCCGATCCGCGAAACGATTCGCAAAGGCGCGCGCACGTTCGCCACGGCGCTGCGCAACATGGAGAAATATCCCGACTACGTGTTCGGCGCCAGCCAGCCGCAGCTTTACCAGTGGATCAAGGAGCGGTATCCGAAGCTGTACGACCAGGTGAAGCGGCGCGTGGAAGAAGGCCGCTGGGAAGTGCAAGGCGCGATGTGGGTGGAACCGGACACCAATTTGTCCGGCGGGGAGGCGCTCGTCCGGCAAATTGTTTACGGCAAACGGTTTTTCCGGGACGAATTCGGCGTGGACGTCAAGGTGCTCTGGCTGCCGGACGCGTTCGGGTATACGGGCAGTTTGCCCCAGTTGTTGAAGAAGTCCGGGGTCGACTACATGATGACGCAGAAGCTGTCCTGGAACGTGTACAACACCCATCCGCACCACAGCTTCCTGTGGGAGGGCATCGACGGCAGCCGGGTGCTCGTGCATCTTCCGCCGGAAGATACGTACAACAGCCCGGCCGCTCCGCGCTCGCTGGTCAAGATCGAGCAAAACTACGCGGACAAAAACGTGTCGAAGCACGCGCTGATGCTGTTCGGCATCGGCGACGGCGGCGGCGGCCCCGGCGAGGAACATCTCGAACGGCTCGTTCGGGAGCGCAATTTGTCCGGTCTGCCGCCGGTCGTCCAGGAGCCGTCGCTCGCCTTTTTCCGGCGGCTTGAGGCCGAGGCGTCCCGCTTCCCGGCGTTCAAGGGCGAACTGTATCTCGAAAAGCACCAGGGAACGCTGACGACGCAGGCGCGGAACAAACGGTACAACCGCAAAATGGAAAAAAGCCTGCGCGAGCTGGAATTCGCCGCCTCGCTGCTCTGGGCGCTCGGAGGCGCGGCGTATCCCGGCGAAAAATTGGAGGCGATCTGGAAAGAAGTGCTGCTGTACCAGTTCCACGATATTTTGCCCGGCTCCTCCATCACGAGGGTGCACAGGGAATCGCTGGAGCGGTACGAGCGGCTGTTCGCGCAAGTGCGCGGCATGATCCGGGAAACGTATGCGCGCGTGGCCGCCTTGACGGGTTGGTCGGGCGAGCCGGTGCTGTTCAATTCCTTGCCCTGGGACCGGCAGGAGTGGGTGGAATGGAACGGCGGCTGGCATTACGTGCACGTGCCGGCGATGGGGTACCGGACGCTGAAAGAAGCGGCGCGGCCGCGGAGCGTCGATGGGCTTGCGGCGGCGGACGGATCGCTGGAGAACGACTTCCTTTCCGTCCGATTCGACGAGGACGGCGGCATCGTCTCGGTATATGACAAGCGGCTCGGCCGCGAAGCGCTGCACCCGGGAGAAAAAGCGAACGTTTTTACGGTGTACCACGACGACGGCGACGCCTGGGATTTTCCGCGGGACTACCGCGAGCACGCCGCCGGAACGATGAAGCTCCGGCGCGCCGTCTATTCGGTCGACGGCCCGAAGGCGTACGTGGAACAGGAATACGAGTACGGCGAATCCCGTCTCAAGCAGAAAATTGCGCTGACGGCGGGTTCGCCCCTTCTCGTCTTTGAAACGGAAGCCGACTGGAGAGAATCCGGCAAAATGTTGAGGGTGGCGTTTCCGACCGGCATTCACAGCGATCATGCGAACTGCGAAATTCAGTTCGGCTACCTGAAGCGCCCGACGACCCGCAATACGATGTTCGAGTATGCCAGGGACGAAATTTGCGCGCATCATTATATCGATTTGTCCCAGCCGGACTACGGCGTGGCGCTGCTCAACGACTGCAAATACGGCCACAGCGCGCTCGGCCACGTGCTGGATTTGAATTTGCTCCGCAGTCCGTCGTATCCCGACCCGGAGGCGGACCGCGCCGTGCACACGTTTACTTATGCGCTGTATCCCCACGAGGGAGATGTCGTTCACGCCGGCGTCTATCGCAAAGGCTACGAACTGAACGTTCCCCTGACGCTCGTGGAAGCGCAGGAGCCGCCGGCTTCCGCCGTGCGCGAACCGGTTCAGCTCGTCGGCGTCGACCATCCGCACGTGATGGTGGAAGCGGTGAAAAAGGCGGAGGACAGCGATCATTTGATCGTACGGCTGTATGAAACGGCCGGAACCGCCGCGCGCGCGACGGTCCGTTTCGGTCTGCCGTGCGCCGCGATCGAAGAGGCGGATTTGCTCGAAAACCCGATCGGCGTTCTCCGGGAAAACGGCTCGCAGGTCGAATTAAGGTTTGCTCCGTTTGAGGTCAAGACGATCCGCGCGCGGATTTCCGGGTAAGTGACGATGACGCGCGAGGTTTTTGCACGGATGATGTTTCGGATTCATTTCGATCCCTTTTTGCGGAAAATACGGCCATTCGCCCCATCGAATATCGGAGGTGGACCATGATCGAGCGAAACCGCGAACAGGAGCGCACCGGTTTTCAGGAAGGCGCCGCGTACGGGGAAACGTACGATCTTCAGACCGATTTTGTGATGGTGTACGGCTTGGGCGAATCGATGCCGGAGCGCATTCGCCAGTGGAAGCGGCGGGGATACCGGGTGCATCTGATGACCGGCGTTTCCTGGGGCGGTTATCAGGATTACCTGAACGGCAAATTCGACGGCAGGCCCCACTGGGACGAAGCGCAGCAATATCGCACCGGAGAGCGCATCATTCACGGCACGTCGGCCGATATTCCCTACATGGTGCCGACGATCGCCTATTCGGATTTTTTGTTTGAGCGCATTCGCCCCGCCGTGGATGCGGGCGTGGACGCGATCCACCTGGAGGAGCCGGAGTTTTGGGTGGAAGGCGGCTACTCGGAGGCGTTCAAGCGGGAGTGGCGCAACTATTACGGCGAACCGTGGATTCCGCCCCATCAGTCGGAAGACGCGCAGTATCGCGCGTCGAAGCTGAAGGCGTATTTGTACACGCGCTGCCTCGACCGGCTCTGTTCGGCGCTGAAAGAATATTCGCTGGTCCGGTACGGCCGGCCGCTGCGTTTCTACGTTCCGACCCACAGCCTGATCAACTATACGCAGTGGCGCATCGTCAGCCCGGAATCGAAGTTGTTGGATCTGCCTTCGATCGACGGATATATCGCGCAAATTTGGACGGGCACGTCCAGGACCGCGAATGTGTATGAGGGACGGCGGGCGGAACGGACGTTTGAAACGGCGTTTTTGGAATACGGCATCATGCAGGAACTCGTGCGCGGCACGAACCGCCGCATGTGGTTTTTGCACGATCCGATCGAGGACGATCCGAAACGGACGTGGGCGGACTACCGGGAAAATTACTTCAAGACGCTGACGGCGTCGCTCTTGCATCCCGACGTGTCCCGCTACGAAGTGGCGCCGTGGCCGCGGCGCATCTTCGAAGGAACATATCCCCGCGAGGACGGCGGCGGCAAGGAAGGGATTCCGGCGGACTACGCGACCGTGCTGCTCACGATCATGCATACGCTCGGCAACATGGACCAGCCCGACGTGGAACGGTTCGGCAACAGCGCGCCGGTGGGCGTGCTGCTGGCCGATTCGGCCATGTACCAGCGGTTGCGTCCGGGCGCCGATACGTCCGGTTTCATGATGAAGTACGACGGCACGAACGCCGTGGAACTGGAAGACGAATATGCGCTGGAGCTGCTTCATTTTTCGCCTTTTTACGGATTGACGCTGCCGCTCGTGAAGCACGGGCTGCCGGTGCGTCCGGTGCAATTGGACAACGTGAGAAGATTTCCCGGTTACCTGGACGATTACCGCGTGCTGATTTTGAGTTATGAATTCATGAAACCGGAACATCCGGACCTGCATCCCGCCATCGCCCAATGGGTCCGAGACGGCGGCGCGCTCGTGTACGTCGGCGACGACAGCGATCCGTACCACCGGGTCAGGGAATGGTGGAACCAAGGGAAGCGGGTTTACCGCTCTCCCAGGGAGCACCTGTTTTCGTGCATGGGATTGGATCCCGACGGGCCGGAAGGGATCGCGCGAGTGGGCGGCGGACTCGTTTCCTTCCTGCGCGTGCGTCCGGATCGGATGACGGAAAGCGCGGAGATGGCGCAAAAACTTCGCGATGCGGTGAAGGGCGCGATGGAAGCGCTGAATGATCCGCAAGTGCGCTGGACGCCCGACAATGCGTTCATGATTCGCCGCGGACCGTATGTCATCGCATCGGTGATGGAGGAGTCCGTCCATGATCGTCCGCTTCGGTTGAGCGGCGCGTATGTCGATTTGTTCGAACCCGCGCTGCCCGTCGTGCGGGACGTCACGATCGTTCCGGGCAAGCAGGCGTTTTTGTATGATTTGGAGTACAAAGCGGAAGACGGCCGGGTGATTGCCGCATCTTCGAGAATCGAACATGTTTCCGGGGACGCCCGGTCGTTTGCGTTCACGGCAAAAGGTCCGCGGTCGGTGACGGCGGCGGCGAGAGTCCGCTGTCCGCGCAAGCCGTCGCGCATCGTCATCGACGCCGGCGAGGGCGGCGAGGAGCTGCCCTTTGACTGGGACGAAGCGACGAAAACCGTGCTGATCCGGTACGATAATCGCCCGGCGGGGGTTCGCATCTCCATTTACCATGAGCGGTGAGGAAGGAAGGGATGATCTTGCCGGACGACGGATCGCCGAGCGATCGCCGGATTCGCGGTGACATTGGGGTGAAACGATCCCGCCGGACGATTGCCGGGATGCGCATCGCCGTTTACAATTGGAGCAAACAGGGCAGCACGGGGTGACACGATTTTGCCGTACGATGGTTGCGGCCATCGCACGGGACGAAGAGAATGGAGGATCGATATGGGGACGACGCTTCGCGCGCCCGCCGTGCCGTTGGTGACGGTGGATCCGTATTTCAGCGTCTGGTCCATGGCGGACCGGCTGACGGACGATTTTACGAGGCATTGGACGGGCAAACGCAACGCCATGACCGGTTTGATCGTCATCGACGGCAAGCCGTGGAGATTTGCCGGAAAGGTGGAGCCGGACGCGGAACATTACTACACCGAGCCTCATCCGATGACCCAGACGCGGCTGCAGGTGACGCCTCTATCCACCGTTTACGAGTTTGAAGAGGCGGGCGTCCGCCTGCAGGTGCGGTTTACAACACCGCTATTGCTGGACGATTTGGACTTGCTGTCGAGACCGGCGTCCTACGTGGCGTTCACCGTCGGTTCTACGGACGGCAAGCCTCACCATGTCCAGCTTTATTTCGATGTCACCGCGGAATGGTGCGTCAATACGAGCGACCAGAAGGTCGTCTGGAGGCAGGATGAGGCGGGCGGGCGGCACATTTTGCAGTTCAGCCATTACGAACAGAAGGTGCTGCATCGTTCGGGAGACGACATGCGGATCGACTGGGGAACGTTTTATTTGGCGGTGAATCAGTCGCCGGATGTGAGGACGTATATCGGACCGGCCGAGATCCGGAAGCGGTTTGCGAAAAATGGGGAAATCGCGGATGCTTCCGACCGTCTCGAGATGCCGCAGACCGTGCGGGACCGGCAGCCGGTGCTCGCCTTCACGTGGAATTGCGGCGAGGTCGGAGCGGGCGCCGTTTCGAACGTGGCCGTGCTGGCTTATGATGACGTGTATTCCATCGAATATTTTGGCGAGAAACTGCAGGCTTACTGGAAGCGGAACGGAATGTCGGCATTCGACATGATCGCCGCCGCTTTCGATCAATACGAAGGCATTTTGGAGCGGTGCGACGCGTTTGACCGCCGGCTGCTTGCGGACGGCGCGCGGGCGGGGGGAGAAAAATACGCCGACCTGCTGGCGCTTGCGTACCGGCAGGCGATTGCCGCGCACAAGCTGGTGACGGATACGGAAGGCCGCATTCTGTTCATGTCCAAGGAATGTTTCAGCAACGGATGCATCGCGACGGTGGACGTGAGCTACCCTTCCACGCCGCTGTTCCTGCTGTACAATCCCGAACTCGTCAAAGGGATGATGAGGCCGATATTCAAGTACGCGGCGAGCGAGGCCTGGCCGTTCGAATTTGCGCCGCACGACGTCGGTCAATACCCGTTGGCCAACGGGCAAGTGTACGCGGACAATAAGCTGGAAGGGCAAATGCCGGTGGAGGAATGCGGCAACATGCTGATCATGGCCGCGGCGGTCACCCTGGCGGAACAGGATACGCAGTTTGCGGAAGAACACGGGGAACTGTTGTCCAAATGGGCGAACTATTTGCTGGAACACGGTCTGGATCCCGAACATCAGCTGTGCACGGACGATTTTGCGGGGCATTTGGCGAGAAACGCCAATTTGTCGATCAAGGCGATCATGGGGTTGGCCGGTTACTCGCTCATCATGGACCGGATCGGCCGTTCCGATGAAGCGCGGCGGTGGTTGACGGCGGCCGGGGAAATGGCGGACCGGTGGAAGGAAATGGCGGCGGAAAACGACCATTACAAGCTGGCGTTCGGGACGGAGAACACCTGGAGTCTGAAGTACAATTTGATTTGGGACTTGATCTTCGGAACCCGGCTGTTTGGCAATGAGGTGCCGCAAACGGAAACCGCATGGTATTTGGCCCGCAGCAACCGGTACGGCACGCCGCTGGACAACAGGGCAACGTATACGAAGGCCGATTGGCTCGTGTGGGCGGCATCGTTGTCGTCCGACAAAACGGTGTTTGCCCGGTTGATGGAACCGCTGTGGCACATGCTGAATGAGACGCCCGACCGCGTCCCGTTCACGGATTGGTACGACACGGTGACGGCGCGGCAGGTCGGTTTTCAGCACCGCAGCGTCGTCGGCGGCATCTTTATTCAGCTGCTGAAGGAAAAAGGGCTTCGGTAACTCGCGGCCGCCCGACGGTGCGCGAAGCGGCGCCGGGAAAGCGGCGCCTTTGAGAGCGGCAGCTTGTGAACGACGTCTTGAGGGCGGTGGACTGTGAGTGGCGTCTTGAGAGCGGCAAGATCGGCAGCATGCGAACTGCGCCTTTGAGAGCGGCCTGCGAGCGACGTCAAGCGCATGCGGCGCAAACGCCGATCCGCGGGCATGTTGCCGCGCGCTGCTTCAATTGGCGAGCATGATATCCATCTCCCGCCGTATAGCGAATCTCCCGTTGTAGAGCGGGAGATTTTGTTTTGCCCGGACGGACATTGGTGTCATTTTTTCAAATGGAAAATGGTAACGGTCATCGGTGTCCGTAAGAAGGCATTTTTTCCAAAAGGAAAAATCTAAACGGACATCCATGTCCACAAAAGACCCAAAAACCCGGATGAGGCGGGGATTTGGCGCGCTAATGGACACCGGTGTCCGTTATAAATCGAAAATCGCGAAAAAAAGGCTGTATTGGACATCGATGTCCGTTGCAAAACGACTGGGCGACAAGCCAATCGACTCGACCGAATGGCATTTGACGAATCCGCTGGAATGAGTTTCGAGTGGATGAGTCGACTCGCACGAATGACAAGTTGACGAACTCGCTTGTACGAGTTGGTGAGGCGACTCGAACGAATTGACGATCGGTTTGCACGAGCTGACGAATCGAATCCAACGGACATGGACGAACCGAATCGACAGAGCGTTTTAGAAAAGCGAAAAGGATGAGCGGTTGGCGAATCCGCGCAACGTAACTGGCGAGTGTATGTCGACTACGAACCGTCCCACATGGAGTTGGGACAGCGGACCCAACGAGCCATTCTCGCGAACCCGTTCCAACGAGCGGATGACGTACCGAATCCGGGCGAGCCCTTTGGCGGAGAACTTGGTTCTCAGGCATCATTTTACCGGCGAAAAATGTCGAACGTATTGATAAATATAATATATATATTTAATATGACAAATAGAGGCGTTGTGGTACGGTGAAGGGGACGGCTGCAAACCGTTCCGTAAAACAGCCCGAACGGGAGGTGAAGATGGAACAGGGCGCACCGCAACGGCTCCAACCGAATCTCCGCCTGAAAGAAAGGGGATGAAATCATGAATCGCAAACTTGCTTCCGCCATGTTGGCGGCCGTATTATTGCTGACGCTTTCCATTGGAAGTATGGCCGAGGCGGCTTCCGACGCTTCGGACGCCAAGCCGGGATCCATCGTCTGGCCGAAATCGCAAGCGCTTCCAAGTTTTGCGAAGGTAAAGCGGCTCGACGTCGCGGATGTGGTGGATGCGCCGGGCGACGACAAGCTGGTTTTGTCCACCCTGCAAGGGATCGTCAACCGCAAACAGCCGCGCATTTACTTGATCGAAAGCGATGAAGAAGGCAAATACACGTGGCTGGACGATCTGCGCGTACCTTACACCGTACATGAGGACTATTGGAACATCGTTCAAAAATACAAGGACGAAGTGAATGGCATTATCGTGTATGATCCTGCCGTTCCGGATTCGATCAACGTCGCGACGACGCTGGCGGGGTTAAAGGACGCGGTGGCGGCGAGCCCGGAATATGCCGAAAAATTGTCCAAATCGCCCTACAATTTGCGGGTGCTGGAGGATCTGCGGGGAAGATTCCAAAATCGCCTTGACGCATACACCTGGCAGTATGAAAATTTGTGGAGCCGGACGACGCACCGCATGCTCATCGGCCTCAGCCCCGACAAGCCCATCAAGATCCCGCCCGGGCTGCCGGAGTCGTTCCGGGTCATCGCGGAAGAGCCGACGCAGGAGCGCGAAGCTCGCAACCGGCAAGTGTACGAGCTCAATATGACGGAATTTTTGGGAGGAACGTCCGTGTATCTGCGCTTTGACGACGCGTTCCCGCAGGACGGATGGGGACCCGCCGTCCATGAGGTTACGGTGGAAGCGGACGGGCGGGTCATCGCCCATTTCATCGCCGGCACGCCCGAAGAAGAGGAATTTTTGTATGACCGCAACAACTCCCAGTATTCCCCCGGCAGCGGCGGTCACCGGTTTGCCGACAACGGCCGCTACTTTGTGTATCGGTTCACGCCGCCGGAAGGAACGGAACAGTTGATTGCCTATGTGGACATGTGGAACCAGTTCAAAGTGTCCGCCGGCAACAAGCAGCCGCTGAATTCGGAGCAAAAAGAACCATACGGCTTTCTTCGCGACTATGCGGTGGCGAACCGGGCGATGGTGTTCTGGCTGGAATCGAACGTTCCGGAAGAGCGGCAGCTGTTCGAGCAAATTTTGTCCGGGGTCGAACCGGGAACGCCTTACTTGGGCTGGTTCAGCAATGACGTGGCCGGAGAATTCACCGGCGTCGAAATTACGTCCAGTCACGGCGTGTATGTGCTGGCCGCCGATTGGTTCAGCAACATGACCGTGTTTTCCGGAACGAAGCTCACCGAGCCCGCGCCGAAGAAAAAAGGCAAAACGCCCAAGCTGCAAAACAAAATTTATGTGGCCTACGTTTACAGCGAAGGCGACAATTTGCAGTACAACCAGCATCGGATGCGCAATTTGTGGGACGATCCGAACCGCGGCAAGGTTCCGATCAACTGGACTTCGAATCCGCTGCTTTACGACGCGGCGCCGGCTTTTCTGAACTACTATTTCCGCACGGCGACGCCAAACGACCAGATCATCGCCGGTCCGTCCGGAGCGGGATATTTTTACCCGAACGTATGGCCGGACAACTCGTTCCCCGCGTTTCTGAAAAATACGTATCCGTACTTGCAGAAGACAGGCATGACGATTCCGTACGTGCTGAATCGCATCGGCGGCGATAACGTTCCTCTCAGCGACTTGAAAGCGGACGCCTACAAGGACGAATATCATGCCAAGGGGCTGTTCCTCAGCTGGGAAAACCGGCACGGCGTGGAAGTGCTGGACAACGGTGTGCCGGTGTCGATCATTCACGGCATCAGCACGGTGCAGGACGGAAAGAACGTTCTGGAAGCGGCCAAAGCGAACTGGGACGGTCAGTCTCCGCTGTTCGTGTCGCTCGGCGTGCTCGCGTGGAGCATGACGCCGACGGATATTCTCGAGCTGAACAACTCGCTCGGACCGGAATTTGAAGCCGTGCGGGCCGATCAATATTTCGAGCTCATTCGGGAAGCTTACGGGCTTCGTCCATAAATGGGAAACGCCATGAAACAGGGCCATGGTGCATGAGACCACGGATCGGAGTCATGGTTTGGGCTCTTGGATCAGGGTCATGGATAGAGGCTTTGCATCAGGGCAAAGGTCAAGGAGCAGGGCAATCTGCGGAGTCATGGCGCAAGCCCATGGATCAGGAAGGGGAGGTTCCACAGCCGGAGCCTTCCTTTTTTTTATGAGGTTTTGGGTACCGCGCAGTGCGGGCTGCGTTACGGAGATATGCTGACGCTTTTGAAATGGACGCACGGCTCACCGTAGAGTGGACACATTTAAACCTCCCGTGAAAAACTTTAAACTTTTCCCTCCTTTCCGCGCGGTTGCCGCAGTCGTCCGAACGCGCACGGTTGCAAACATCGCGCTCAACCGATATGATGAATTCGGCAAGCATATCGGCAAAAAGCACGGCGGTCGTTTGGCCGCGGCGGTCTCTGCCGTACGCGGGCGTTGGTGCCGTGTGCGGCGATCGGTTTTTGTGCGGTGGATCTTCGCCGTATTGCGCCATGTGGAAGTTGTGTTATGCGGATGCGAAAGAGTGCGCGGGTGCGGTTCGGACAGCGGCGGACGTTTGGATGTTTGATGCCGATGGACCGGTAATTTGCCCCGAAAACGGGAACATTAGGGGAAAAAGCGAAGGAGCGTTCCCCTTGCACGCATCGCGCAAAGAAGAAGCGGCAAAACAGGCGGCCGGACGGATTCTGCACGGCGACATGCGCGAAAGCGCGCTCCTGTTTTCGCCATATGCGGAAATGGACTTGGCTTCGGAATCCGGGCATGCGTCCGAATGGGTGAGAAGATCGGATCGCCATCGCCGGAGATAGCGCCAGCCGGGATGGAAGGCCGTGCCGTTCATGGGAAACGGTTTAGGGGAGGAAATTTCATGCGCATTGTCGTCAAAGGCGCGGAACCTTCGTTCCGGACGTCGTTGGAGCATCTGGTGCGCCTTTTTTATGATGAACCGCAATTTGCATACGATGACGAAGGCGGAGACGAAACGCCGCAAATGATCTTGACGCTGGAAGTGCGCGGCCGCGGCGGAGAAGGCGGGCATTCCGGCGGGGGCGAGGCCGTTGCGGTGCTGGAACTGCCGGAAGAAGGCGTCGTCCGCCGCGCGGCTCATCGCGCGGACGGCGGCGATGAAACCGGCGCCTTCCGCAAAGCGCTTCTGCATGCGACCTTGCGGGTGCTGGAAGAGCATACCGGCATGCGGCAGCCCTGGGGCATTCTCACCGGCGTTCGCCCGACCAAGCTGATGCACCGCAAAGTGAAAAACGGCGTTCCGCCGGAGCGGGCCGCGGTCGAAGTCGCCGCGGAAACCGGCGTGGACGCCGACAAGACGCGGCTGATGCAGCGCATTGTGGAGAGACAGCTGGCGGCGGTGCCGGATTTGTACCGCCTCGGGGAAGAAGTCAGCGTCTATATCGGCATCCCGTTCTGCCCCACCAAATGCGCCTACTGCACGTTTCCCGCCTACTCCATCCAGGGACGGCAGGGATCGGTGTCGTCGTTTCTCGACGGCCTGCATTACGAGATGGAAAAAACCGGACAATGGCTGCGCGCCCACGGCATCCGCATTACGACGGTGTATTTCGGGGGAGGCACGCCGACGAGCATCACGGCCGAGGAGATGGACCGGCTGTATGACCATATGTACCGCGTCTTTCCGGAAATGGACCGCGTGCGCGAAGTGACCGTGGAAGCGGGCCGGCCGGACACGATCACCCGCGAAAAGCTCGCGGTGCTGAAACGGTGGAACATCGGCCGTATCAGCATCAACCCGCAGTCGTACATCCAGGAGACGCTGAACGCGATCGGCCGCCACCATACCGTCCAGGAGACGATCGACGCTTTCCGGCTGGCGCGCGAGATGGGCATGGACAACATCAACATGGATTTGATCATCGGGCTGCCGGGAGAAGGCCGGGAGGAACTGGCGTACACGCTGGAACAAACCGAAAAGCTGATGCCGGAATCGCTGACCGTGCACACGCTGTCGTTCAAACGCGCTTCGGAAATGACGCGCAACAAGGACAAATACCGGGTGGCCGGCCGGGACGAAATCGGGGACATGATGCGGATGGCGTCGGCTTGGACGGACTCGAAGGGGTACGTTCCCTATTATTTGTACCGGCAAAAAAACATTTTGGGCAACCTGGAAAATATCGGATACGCGCTGCCGGGCTACGAATGCCTGTATAACATTTTGATGATGGAAGAAGTGCAGACGATCGTCGGGCTCGGCTGCGGCGCGTCCAGCAAGCTGATCGACCCCGCCACCGGCGGCATTTCGCGGCTGGCGAATCCGAAGGAGCCGAGGGCGTACATCGAGCAGGTCGGCCGCTACACCGACGGGAAAATCGAGGCGCTGCAGCAGTTGTTCGGGAACAAGGCGCGGAGCGAATCTTCGCGGGATGCCGTCAACGCCGCCGATTCTGTAATGTGATTGTAATATTCCGTTCATCCCTTTTTAACAATGTCCCTTTACAATAGACACTGACCCCCTTTTTTCATATAGATTCTTTTTTGGCAAACCTGCGGACGCTGCTGCAGGTTTTTTTCTGCGCCGAAAAGGGGGACGACGGATGGCAGACAAACACCCGCATGTCGAACAACAAAGCGGGTGTTTCTTTTTGTTTTGGAAGGGAACCCAAACAACGCTAAAATATGTTAAAATATGGATTGACATGGAATTTATTGCTATACTATACTCGCGACGTAGGCTGATCCATACGGAAAAGCTGTTTCGATTGCCATGTTCCTTTGTACATACGATCCGTCCATCGGCCTGCGCATGATCGTGTCCAATTCAATCGATCCGACACTGGAGAGGCGTCCTACACTGGAGAGGCAAACTCCGGCGCGAGCGCCTTTCCATTCCATATCCAGCGTATCTAGCGGGAGTCGATCGTCATGCCATGGATTCCGGCCCATCGTTTTCTTGCGATCCTTCTTTTTCTGGCCATCTTCGTCACGGGATGCAAAAAATCGTTGAGCGAACCGGTCCATGATGAAAACGAAACCGGGAATTTCTATGAAGAGAAGGAAATTCCCCTGCAGCCGCAATTTGAATTGATCTCGCTGAAAAAGGCGAACGGCGGCCGGTATGTTTGTTTCTACAGAAATGCACAGGATCAAACGTATCATTTTGCCTATACGGATCCGGAATTGACCCAATTCACACCGATTCCCATCGATCTGAGCAAACTGGTTCACTTTATGCAATTGCATCAATTGGAAGACGCTTCCGAACGGTATACCTTCGGCCTCTTTCCGGTTTTCGATATAGATTCGAATGACAGCATTCACCTGCTCCAGTACGAAGTTCCTGATGATGAAAAAGTCCCTCATTCTTATGGACGTAAAATGATCTTTGTTTACCGTCCAGACGGTCAATTGGAAAAACGCGTTCCCATCGACGAATCGCAGCAAATGCCCGGCATGACGCCGGTTAAACTGGTGGAGCAAAACGGTCGTTACATCTTGATCTCATACTTGGGCGTTCAAATTGTCAATGAGGATGGAACAACGATTGACGAGCTCCCCGTGCCTTCCGGCAGAGCGGTGGATCCTGTCAACGGAAGAGAACTGACCTTGCCGATCGGCAGAATCATCGATGCGGATGTCATGAAGGATACGGGCATCGTTTTGCTCCAGGAGAAAGCGGAGGGCAACTTCCTGTCCGTCTACGACATCACGACCAAAAAAACGTTATGGAGCAAACCGTTTCATGACAACTTCCTGCCCCAGACGGTGCAATATGAGCCGGATCAACAGGAAATCTACGTCGCGTCCGACCAAGAGGTGATCGCATATAGCGAAGACGGGGAACAGGTTCGGCAGGTGATCGATTTCAACCGTTACTCCGCCGGATCGCATACTTCGATGGTGTTTAACGGCGTACAGCGTCTTACTCCCGGCTATTTGCTGTTCGAGCCGCCGGATCGGATGGTTGTCTATTTGTTCTCCTCTCCATTGGATCGTCAAGTCAAGAAAATTTATGCGTACCGCACGCTGTCGGGGGACGAAAAGGCCGAACGGCTCGCGGCGATGGAAAAAGAAGAGGCGAACAAAACGCACATCACGCTGTACGTACCTTATGTCGAGAGCACCCTGAAACAAAAAATCGCCCAGTTTGAAAGGCTGCATCCCGACATCCGCGTCCATTTGACCTATTATCGGGAACATATCGAAGAATTCAATCCCGAAGATTATATGCAATATGTCAATCTGCAGCTGCTTTCCGGGCAAACGCATTGGGATATCATGGCGATACAGATGTTGCCGTACCGGGAGTATGTCGAAAAAGGCTATTTTGCGGATGTGGAACGGATTGACGGGTGGGCGGAAGAAAAGGAACGTTATTTTTCCAACATTTTGGATGCCGCGAGAGTCAACGGCAAGCTGGCGTATCTTCCGGCCAGAATCTTTACGAGCGTCAACTTGGCGGACGAGGAGGCGGCGCGGGAATTATCGCCTTTCACGTATCAGTGGAGCGATCTTCTCCGGCTGACCAACGAAGCGAAAGCGGCGCATCCGGATCGAAAACCGTGGTCATTCGGGACGATCGGCTTTCGCGCAGGTTATGTGCTTAGTCAACTTTTGCAAACTTTTCAAATCGATCTTACGGCTGCCCAAGGCGATCCGGAAAAAAGAAAACAGTGGATCGGCCAGCTGCTGGATATCCTGAAAGCGATCAGCGTGCCGGAAGATCATGTGCAGACATTGGACGACAAACCGTTATTTACGCTGATGCCGTTTTTTCCTTCTGAATTTCAGTTCTTCATGGATTCCATCGGCAGCGACAAACGGCTGCTTCCGATGCCGGCCTCGCCATGGTCGAAAAAACACGCGTTTACGATCCCGGAAGGATACGCGATCAATGATAACAGCAAGGCGAAAGAAGCGGCGCTGCAGCTCATTATGTTTCTTGTTGATCACGCGGAACCCTATAATATCGCGTTAAAGAAGACGTTTGAAGAAATGAACGAGCGGCTCGGGACGTCCGAGCAGCGACAAGAAGCCATTCGGCAGCTCCAAGCCGTCGTCGAACATCTGGACTGGGTGTACGACATCGATCCACGGCTTTCGGAAGCCATATCCCATACCGCGGAGCAGTATGTCAATGGAATCACGGACAAAGAAACCGCCATTCGCACGATTGAGGGCAAATTATGGCTGCACGAAAATGAATAGCCGGAAAATACGGAAGCTCGCCGTGTGGTCGCTGCTTCTTCCCCATTTGGCGGGAGTGATGGTGTTCTACCTCCTTCCCTTTGGATGGGGCATCGTGCAAAGTTTGCGCACGGCTTCCGGGTTCGGGCTCGCCAACTACGCGCATTTGTTCCGCAATGAAGCGTTCCGGCTGGCGGCCGTGAACACGCTGACGCTCGCGCTGGTCACGGTGCCGCTGCTCGTCGGCTTGTCCATGGCCGCAGCGTTATATGCGCACCGCCATCTGAAAAGCGGCTTTCTCCTGCTGCATCCCGTTTTGATCAATTTTGCGATTCCGACTGCGTCGATCGCCTACATGTGGACGATCCTTTTCGAAGATTTCGGCTGGGTGAACGTGTGGATCCATCGTGGGTTCGGCCTTCCGCATCAAAACTGGTTGGACGGCGCGCTATTGTACGTGCCGATCGTCAGCATTTTCCTGTTCAAATATTTGGCGTTCCCGATCTTCATTTTCTTTGGGGGAAGGCAGTCGCTGTCCGTGGAACTTTATGAAGCCGCCTCGATCGACGGCGCTTCCGCGTTCAAGAAGTTTTGGCATTTGACCGTGCCGCTGTTGAAGCCGGAAATTTTGTTCACCGCCGTACTCGGTTTCTTCTACAATTTCAAAATCTACAAGGAAGCGTACGTGCTGTTCGGCGCCTATCCGCCGAAGGAAGCGTATTTGATTCAGCACTTTTTGAACAATCAGTTTCAAAAGGTGGCGCTGGACACGCTGACCGCCGCGGCGGCGGTGATGGCCGTCGCCATCGGCGCGGTCATCTATGGGTTGATCCGGGCCAATCGCTCGGCCTATTTTCCGTCCTGAAACGGAAGAAAATTGGAACCACAGCCGTCAAGTACGGCCGAGAAATGCGGTGTCTGCGGATGAAAGTGGCAAGGAACGTGACCCGGAACATCATCGTGGCGGCGTTGGCCGCCATCCTGCTGTTCCCGCTCATCTTGCTGTTGCTATTTTCCATCTTGGACGGCGAAACGATGGAACAACTGCTTGCCTCGTTCGGCAGCCGGTTTGCGGATTCGGCGCCGTTTCGGTGGAAGGTCGATGTTTCTTCTTATGTTCATGTCGCCGCCGAAAGCCGGAAATTTGCGGCGGCGCTGCTCAATTCGTTTCAGTACAGCCTGATCACGACGTTCGGACAGCTGCTCTTGGCGCTTCCTGCGGCGATCGCGCTGTCTGTCTTCAAAGTGAAAGGCCGGCGTCTGATCGTGACGATGTACATGATCCTCATGATGATGCCGTTTCAGGTCACCATGGTGCCCACGTTTCTCACGTTGTACTATTTGGATCTATTGGACAGTCCGTGGGCGATCATCCTGCCGCAATGGTTTGTGCCGTTTTCCGTCATTTTGTTGTACTTGTACATGATCCGGATTCCTTCGGAACTTCACGAAGCGGCGCAGGTGGACGGAGCGGGGACGGTGCGGCTGATCCGGCACATCGTGATTCCGCTCGTCAAACATGGGCTGTGGTCCGTCGGACTGCTGCATTTTATCGATTCATGGAACATGATCGAGCAGCCGATTGTGTTTCTGTCTTCGATGGAACGCATGCCGCTGTCGATTTTTATCCGGCAGTCGCTCGAACGAAATGCGGCGGAAATGTTCGTGCCCGCGGTGTTGTTTGTGCTGCCGATCCTCATCATTTACGGCATGTACCATCGGTCGATCATCAGCGGCCTGTTGATTTCGTTTACCGGCGGCGGGGGAACGGTGTCGGGTCAAACGCCGGATCATGGCGTGCAGGGCTTTTCCGGATGGGGGATGCCGAAGGACGACGTAGATGGTCGCTCCCGATTGGGGATGACGAAGAGGGAAGTCGATGTTCACACCCGACTGGGCGTGCCGTTTGACGGCGTCCATGGCCCATCCCGGTCGGCCTTGGAGGAAGGTGCGTGCAGATGAGTTGGCGAAGATGGGGAATGGCGGCGGGGGCGCTGGCTCTATTTTTTATCATCGGGCTCGCCATTGCGGTGAAGCATGAACTGCTTCCCTATCCCGTCGTCGAAACGGCGGAAGTGACAAGCCGTTACATTGGGGAGTCCTTCCATGAATTCGCCGTGCCCAACGAGGCGATTGTCGAAGAAGCGGGAAAAACGTACGTGTACCTCATCAAGTCCCACGAAAATTACTGGTTGGACGGACCGTACGCATACCGGACGGAAATTGAAGTCATCGACCGCGACGAGACGGCCGCCGCGATTTCTCCGGTCGACTCCGATCTGTTTTTCGGCGGCGCCAAACAGGTGGTGCTGGCTCCCGATCCCGCTTTTTCCGCGGTGCAGAAAGTGTATCTTGAAGACGGCGATGAATTTTGAAACCCTTTGACACCCACGCCGCACCTGCTTGACATTGCCTTTTTCCGCATATACAATGTGAGATATTCCAAATGCAATATCGTGGATTCGATGACGGGAACGAGTACCCCGGCCCCCCGCACCCAGAGAGGAATGCCGCGGCTGAAAGCATTCCTGTGAAGACCGGGCGAACGACATCCCCGAGAACCGGCGGCGAACGAAAGCGAAGACGGTCGGCGACCGATCGCGTGCAAGCAGGCGATGGCGGCAGCGATTCGATCGCGTGCACAGCAGGCGTTTTGACGGCCGACGACCCGAGGGCGCGAATTCCAGTAGCCGTACGGCGTCATGCGGACGTTACCCCGCAACAAGTGCGGATATTCTCCTGCCGATTCCAAGCGAAAACGCCTTGACGCTTCGGATTGGAGGCGCGGCCGAACCAAGCGGTTCGGACGGAAGCGGTTTGGGCGGAGAATAACCGAATGCGGGTGGCACCGCGGGCGATTGCGCACGCAATCTCTCGTCCCTGTATGTGGGACGGGAGTTTTTTTATTTGAGCGAAAAAGGAGGAATGGAGTCCGATGAAGTTTCAAAAACCGAAGGGTACGCAGGACCTGCTGCCCGGCGCGGTCGAGCGGTGGCAGTATATCGAGCAAAAGGCCAGGGAGCTTGGCCGGCGGTTTCATTACAAGGAAATCCGCACCCCGATCTTCGAGGCGACGGAACTGTTTCGCCGCGGCGTCGGCGAAACGACCGACATCGTGGAAAAGGAAATGTACACGTTCGAGGACAAAAGCGGCGGCAGCCTGACCTTGCGTCCGGAAGGCACCGCCGGCGTCGTTCGGGCGTACGTGGAAAACAAATTGTTTGCGGAACCCGACGTGGTGAAGCTGTTCTACCTGGGCCCGATGTTCCGGTACGAACGTCCGCAGGCGGGCAGATACCGCCAGTTGCATCAGTTCGGCGTCGAAGCCTTGGGATCGGCCGACCCGGCGCTCGACGCGGAGGTGATCGCGCTCGGCTGGTTGTTTTTCCGCGAAGTCGGCATCCGGGATGTGCGCGTCGTGATCAATTCCGTCGGCAATCCGGCAAGCCGGGAGGCGTATCGGGAACGGCTGCTCGCCTTTCTCGCGCCGATCAAGGACACGCTGTGCGATGACTGCCGATCCCGATACGACCGCAATCCGCTGCGCATTCTCGACTGCAAAATCGACAAGGACAAATTCACGGACGTGCCGTCCATTTTGGACAGCCTGGATGAAGAATGCGCCGCGCATTTCGCCGCCGTCCGGCGCCATCTGGAAGACATGCGCATCCCGTACGAAATCGATCCGTCGCTCGTGCGCGGGCTCGATTACTATACGCACACCGCGTTCGAATACAAATGCGGCGGCATCGGCGCCATCGACACGATCGGCGGCGGCGGCAGGTACAACGGGCTCGTCGGCGAAGTCGGAGGTCCGGATCAGCCCGGCGTCGGCCTGGGGATCGGGCTGGAAAGGCTCCTGCTCATCATGGAAAAACAACAGGTCGGCACTCCTCAGTTGCCCCCCCTCGACGTTTATTTTGTGACGATGGGAGAACGGGCCGACCGCGAAGCGGCGAGGCTGCTGTATGAAGTGAGGGCGGCCGGACTGTCCGCGGAAAAAGATTATCTCGGCAAAAAAATGAAAGGGCAGCTGAAATCCGCCGACCGGTTCAGCGCCGTCTTCGCCGCCATTCTCGGCGACGACGAGCTGGACCGCGGCGAAATTACGCTGAAAAATCTGGCTGCGGGCGAGCAGCGCAGCATCCCGATCGGCCAGCTGATCGACATCTTGAAAGAAAACCGGAAAGGAGATTCCACACCATGTTGTTGAAAACCCATTCCTGCGGCACATTGTCCCGCGAGCATGTCGGAAGCACGGTCGTGTTGAACGGTTGGGTGCAGCGCCGGAGAGACCTGGGCGGCGTGCTGTTCATCGACCTGCGCGACCGGACCGGCATCGTGCAAATCGTGTTCAACCCGGAGTTTTCGCGGGAAGCGCATGAAATCGGAGACAAGGCGCGCAACGAATACGTGCTCGGGGTGAAAGGGCAGGTCGTCGAGCGCGATCCGGAAACGTACAACCCCAATTTGGCGACGGGCGAAATCGAAGTGCGGGTCACGGAAGTGGAAATTTTGAACCCGGCCAAAAATCCGCCGTTTTTCATCGAGGACGGCATCGAAATCGACGAGTCGCTGCGGCTGAAATACCGTTACCTCGACTTGCGCCGGCCGGAGATGCAACGCACGTTGATGCTGCGTTCCAAGGCGGCGAAAGTGTTCCGCGATTTTCTCGACGAGCACGGTTTTATTGAAGTGGAGACGCCGATTTTGACCAAAAGCACGCCCGAAGGCGCGCGCGACTATCTCGTGCCGAGCCGCGTCCATCCCGGCGAATTTTTCGCCCTGCCGCAGTCGCCGCAGCTGTTCAAGCAGCTGCTCATGATCGGCGGTTTGGAACGGTATTATCAAATTGCGCGCTGCTTCCGCGACGAAGACCTGCGCGCGGACCGTCAGCCGGAATTCACCCAGGTCGACATCGAGACGTCGTTCCTCGAGCGCGATCAGCTGCTCGATTTGATGGAACAGCTGGTCGTGCGGCTGTTCAAGGAAACGATCGGCGTGGACATTCCGCGGCCGTTCCAGCGGCTGACCTACGACGAGGCCATGAACAAATACGGGTCCGACAAGCCGGATCTGCGTTTCGGCCTGGAGCTTGAGACAGTGACCGATATCGTCGCCGGCAGCGATGTGAAAGTGTTTGCGACCGTGGTCAAAAACGGCGGCATCGTCAAAGCGCTCAACTGCAAAGGATGCGCCAACGTGTGGAGCCGCAAGGAGCTGGACGACCTGCAGCCGTTCGCCGCGCGTTACGGCGGCAAAGGTCTCGCCTGGATTCAAATCAAGGACGGCGAATGGCGCGGGCCGATCGTCAAGTTTTTCAAGGAAGAGGAAATCGCCGCGCTGCGCGAACGGCTGAACGCCGAAGAAGGCGACGTGCTCGTGTTTTCGGCGGACAAGCCGAAAGTCGTGTACGACGTGCTCGGCGCGCTGCGTCTGAAAGTCGGCCGCGAGCTCGGGCTCATTGACGAGTCGCAATACAAGTTTGCCTGGGTGATCGACTTTCCGCTGCTCGAATACGACGAGGAAGAAAAGCGTTATGTCGCGCTGCATCACCCGTTCACGCGGCCGAACGACGAAGATTTGCCGTATTTTGACACCGATCCCGGCCGCATTCGCGCCCAGGCGTACGACCTCGTGCTGAACGGATATGAAGTAGGCGGCGGTTCGATGCGGATTTTCCGGCGCGACGTGCAGGAAAAAATGTTTGCGGCGCTCGGCTTCACGATGGAGGAGGCGCGGGAGAAATTCGGCTTCTTCCTCGAAGCGTTCGATTACGGCGCTCCCCCGCACGGCGGCATCGCCTTCGGCTTCGACCGTCTCGTCATGCTGCTCGCGGGCCGCAACAACTTGCGCGATACGATCGCGTTTCCGAAAACGGCCAGCGCGACCGACTTGCTGTGCGACGCGCCCGGGGAAGTCAGCGCGAAACAGCTGGAGGAACTGTCGATCCGGGTTGTGCCGAAACAGACGGACGCGCAGCCGTCGAAGCAATCCTGAAATCGGGAAGGTGTCGTTCATGCTCCACCAATTTTCGCGGACGGAACTCGCCATCGGCCCTGAAGGGCTGGACGTTTTGAAAAAAAGCACGGTCGCGGTGCTCGGCATCGGCGGAGTCGGCTCCATCGCCGCCGAGGCGCTGGCCCGCACCGGCATCGGGCGCATCGTCATGATCGACAAGGACGTCGTCGACATCACCAACATCAACCGGCAAATTCACGCGCTGATGACGACGATCGGCCAGCCCAAGGCGGAATTGATGCGTGAGCGAATCCTGCAAATCAACCCCGAATGCGACGCGGTTGCGCTGAAAATGTTTTACACCGAAGAAACCTATGAGCGGCTGTTCGAATACCCGCTCGATTACGTGATCGACGCGTCGGACACCATTACGTACAAAATCCATCTGATCAAGGAATGCCTGAAGCGGAACATCCCGATCATTTCCAGCATGGGCGCGGCCAACAAGATGGACCCGACGCGTTTTCAGGTCGCCGACATTTCCAAAACGAAAGTCGATCCGATCGCGCGCGTCATCCGCCAGAAATTGCGCAAGGACGGCATTACCAAAGGCGTGAAGGTGGTGTTTTCCACCGAGGAGCCGTTGAAGCCCCGGGAAGACGTGACGCAGCGCATCGTGCCGGAAAACGCGCCGGAAATCCGCAAGGCGCAAAATCCGCCGGCGAGCAACTCGTTTGTGCCGCCGGTCGCCGGCCTGATCATGGTCAGCGTCGTGGTGCGCGATCTGCTCGCGGCCGCCGAAGGAGCCGGCGCCGGCCGCTGAATAGGGCGGAGGATGCCGACAAGCGCGTTTGACGCCGCGCGAGAATACCGCCCGCATTTTCGCAAGAAGCGGAGCGTCGACAGGCCCTCCCTTTTTCCATGGGGGATCAGGACTTGCGGCACGAGATGACAGGGCATGCGGCGGTCCGGTGCGGTGGGATCGCAGCCGCCATGAACGCGTCCGAAGGGGGCGTATGCCGCAAACGAACTCGTGCCGTCCCCGCGGATGACCGTCGCCATCCGCTTCTTTTTCGCATGCATATCTGCGTTCGTTGTGCCTGCGCTCCAGCGGTATGACAAACAGGTGTTCCCATGGTACAATAATACGTACAAAACCGAGAGCGGAGGATCTCGCCCATGGATTTGTTCACATACCGTGAAGAACAGGGAGACGCGTCGTCCGGTCGCCTGCTGGCGGACCGCATGCGGCCGGAAACGCTGGACGAGTATATCGGGCAGGAGCACATCCTCGGTCCGGGCAAATTGCTGCGCCGCATGATCGAAGCGGACCGCATCGCCTCGATCGTGCTGTACGGGCCGCCGGGATGCGGCAAAACGACGCTGGCGCACATCATTTCCAAGCGGACGGACGCGGAGTTCGTCAAGCTGAACGCGGTGGACGCTTCCGTCGCCGATGTGCGCGCGGTCATCGAGCAGGCATCGCGGAACAAGTCGATGTACGGAACGCGCACCATTTTGTTTCTCGACGAGGTGCACCGCTTCAACTCTGCCCGGCAGGATGCGCTGCTGCCGGCCGTGGAGCGGGGCACCCTGATTTTTATCGGCGCCACGACGGAAAATCCGTTTCATTACGTCAACGGAGCGTTGATGTCCCGTTCCACGCTGTTTCAACTGCATCCGCTGACCCACGAACATTCGCTGTTGGCGATGAGGCGCGCGTTGGCGGACGAACGAAGGGGGCTCGGGGCGCTGCGCATCCAGGCCGACGAAGAGGCGCTGCTGCATATCGCGCATATGGCCAACGGGGACATCCGCCGCGCGTTGAACGCGCTGGAACTGGCGGCGATGACCGCCGATCCGGAACCGGACGGCACGATCCGCATCACGCTGCAGGTCGCGGAAGAATGCGTGCGCAGGCCGACCGTGCGCGCGGACGAGTCGACGCAGTACGACGTGCTGTCCGCGTTCCACAAGAGCGTGCGCGGTTCGAGCGACGCGGCGCTGTTTTGGTTTTTGTACGCGGTGGAGAAGCTGGGCATGGACCCGCTCGTGTTCATCCGGCGCCTGACCGTCGCCTGCAGCGAGGACATCGGGCTGGCCAATCCGCAGGCGATGGTGCAGGCGGTCAGCGCCATGGAAGCGTACCACCGCATCGGCTGGCCGGAAGCGAAATACAATATCGCCCAGGCGATCCTGTTTGCGGTGGAAAGCCCGAAATCCAACGCGGTGGCGCTCGCTATTTCCCGGGCAATGGAAACGATGGAACGCTTCGGGTCGGCGGAAGTGCCGCTGCATCTGCGCGACACCCATTACCGCGGCGCGGAAAAGCTCGGCCACAAAGGGTACAAGTATCCGCACGACTATCCCGGACACTACGTCGAACAGGATTACCTTCCCGCGGCGATGAGGAACGAAGTGTTTTACCGCGCGACGGAGCAGGGGATGGAGGAGAAAATTCGTCAGAACCAGCTGCGAAGACGGGGAAAATAACCCTCAAGCGGTCGGCCTCACGAAGATGAGTAGGCTGCCGGTAGGAAGCCGGTGAGCGATGCCGTAACTGAGTGGCGCCGGCGCTGCGATGGCTGGCAGCCTTGCCGTAAATGATCTTCTCCGGCAAGGTGATGGCTGGCAGCCTTGCCGTAAATGAATTTCTCCGACGCGGCGATCACCGGCAGCACAAAAAAAGGCCGATGCAGTCCATCGGCCTTTTTTACAAAATCTTCCATTCCTGATTCAGGTAGCGATCAGGCCGGCGTCGGTCAAAGCGTGCGCCTTGTCGATGATGCCGCCGCCGAGGCAGATTTCGCCGTCGTAAAAGACGACGGCCTGACCGGGCGTGATCGCTTTTTGCGGACGGTCGAACGTCACGAGGCAGGTGCCGTCCGGACGATGGTGTATCGTGACGCCTTGGTCGGGCTGGCGGTAGCGGAATTTGGCCGTGCAGCGAAAACCGTCGGGCGGCGCTTCTCCGCTGATCCAGTTGACGTCCGTCGCCGTCAAACTTTCCGAAAACAGCCGCGGATCGTTGGCGCCCTGCACGACGTAAAGGATGTTGTTCTCCAAATCTTTCGCCGCGACAAACCACGGTTCCCCGGTGCCCGACCCGCCGATGCCGAGACCTTGACGCTGCCCGAGCGTGTAGTACATCAGCCCGTCATGGCGTCCCTTGACTTCGCCGTCGAACGTGCGGATTTCCCCGGGTTGGGCGGGCAAATAGCGGCTCAAAAATTCCTTGAAATTGCGTTCGCCGATAAAACATACGCCGGTACTGTCTTTCTTGCCGGCGGTGGCCAGTCCGGCGCGGTGCGCGATGGCGCGCACTTCCGGTTTGGTCAGGTGGCCGATCGGGAACATCGCCTTCGACAGCTGATACTGGTTCAGCGCGTTCAGGAAATACGTCTGGTCCTTGCCCGGGTCCGCTCCGCGCAGCAGCGTCAGCTTTCCGTCGCGCCGCCCGATTCTTGCGTAATGGCCGGTGGCGATGTAATCGGCGCCGAGTTCGAGCGCTTTTTGCAAAAATTCCCCGAACTTGATCTCCCGATTGCACATGACGTCCGGATTCGGCGTGCGCCCTTTCCGATACTCGTCCAAAAAGTACGCAAACACTTTTTCGCTGTATTCTTTTTCAAAATTGACCGTATAGCAGGGGATGCCGATCTGCGCGCACACGCGGCGCACGTCCTCGGCGTCTTCCTCCGCCGTGCAGCGGCCGAATTCATCGGTGTCGTCCCAGTTTTTCATAAACATCCCGATCACGTCGTAGCCTTGTTCCTTCAACAGCAGGGCGGTCACCGACGAATCGACGCCCCCGGACATGCCGACCACGACGCGGGTTTGGGCGTTGGATGAATGATGGGTCATGGCGGATCCCTCCATCGGGATAGTTTTTCCTATCATATCACAAAGAGGCGCCGTTTTAGAAATCTGTCAATTTTTTTCTGCCATTTTGGCGGCTCCTGTGTTAACATTAAGATTACAAGATACGGATACTTGGATATAATGGATAAAAAACTTGAAGAGGTGCAGCTTTGAAGATTTCCACAAAAGGCAGATACGGTCTGACGATCATGATGGAACTCGCCCGCCGCTATGGCGAAGGGCCGACCTCTCTGAAAAGCATTGCCGAGAAACACAATTTGTCCGAACATTACCTGGAACAGCTGGTGGCCCCCCTGCGCAACGCCGGTCTGGTCAAGAGCATTCGCGGGGCGTACGGCGGCTACATCTTGTCGAATGCGCCGGAGGAAACGACCGCCGGACAAATCTTGCGCGTGCTGGAAGGGCCGATCAGCCCGGTGGACTTTACGGAGGAAGACGACCCGGCCAAGCGGGATTTGTGGCTCCGCATTCGGGACAGCATCGCCGAGGTGCTGGACACCACCACGCTGGCGCATCTGATTTCTTATTCCGACGACGGTCAGCCGGCCGACAGCTATATGTTCTACATTTGACGGGGGAACCGCGGATGGCCGTATATTTGGATCATGCGGCGACGACCCCGCTGCATCCCGACGTCATCGAGGTCATGGTCGACGCCATGAAGCGCGTTCACGGCAACCCGTCGAGCATTCATGCTTTCGGGCGCGAAGCCCGGGCGTTGATGACGGCTTCCCGCGACATGATCGCCGGGAAGCTCGGCTGCGCGCCGGAGGAACTCGTTTTTACGGGAAGCGGTTCGGAAAGCGACAATTTGGCGCTGTTTGGCGTCGCCTTGGCCGCGGCCGGGGACAAGCCCGGCGGCCGCAGCCGCGGGCACATCGTCACATCGCAAATCGAACATCCCGCCGTCCTGAACGCCTGCCGCCGACTCCGCGACCTCGGGTTTGACGTGACGGAAGTTCCGGTGGACGGACACGGCCGCGTCGATCCGGACCAGGTGAGCGGCGCGCTGCGGCCGGATACGGTGCTGATCAGCGTCATGTTCGGCAACAACGAAACGGGCACGCTGCAGCCGGTGGAAGAAATCGGACGGATCGCCCGCGAGCGGGGCATTCCGTTTCATGTCGACGCGGTGCAGGCGCTCGGCAAAGTGCCGATCGACCTGTCGCGGCTGCCGGTCGATCTGATGAGTTTTTCCGCGCACAAAATCAACGGCCCGAAAGGGGTCGGCTTGCTGTATGCGGCGAAGAATGTGCGCCTTGTGCCGTCCGTTTTCGGCGGCGGACAGGAGCGCAAAAGGCGGGCCGGCACGGAGAACGTGCCCGGCATCGCCGGTTTTGCCAAGGCGTTGGAAATCGCGCTCGCGGATCTCGATAGCGAAGCGGCGCGGCTGTCGGAACTGCGCCGGCAGTTCGTCGACGCGCTGCGGGACGAGCTCGGCGCCGACGCGGTCATCGTCAACGGCGATCCGGAGCGCACCCTGCCCCATATCGTGAACCTCAGTTTCCCGCCGGTATCCGCGGAATCGCTGCTGATGAACTTGGATCTTGCGGGCATCGCCGCCTCCGCCGGTTCCGCGTGTTCCTCGGGCTCGCTTTCGCCGTCCCATGTGCTGGTGGCCATGGGGATCGGGGAGGAGCGCTTCCGTTCGGCAGTCCGTTTCAGTTTCGGATTCGGCAATGTTCACGAAGATGTGACATTTTCCGTCCGCACGATTGCAACTATCGTCCGTCGACTCCGTAAATAATGGTGTGGAGAGAAATTTTCGCGGCCCAATGTGTCCCGGCGGCGCGCCGCTTCCGGTGATGCTTTTGGTTCCGGCGGCGTTTCGGCGTCTCGGATACGTTGTTCCGTTGAAGTTTGTGTCCCGGCGGCGCTTGGTCCCGGCGAAGTTTACGCTCCCGGCGATGCTTCGCCGCGGCGACGTTTGCGTCTTGGCGCGCTGTGTGCCGTTTTCGTTTTGCGTTTCGCCATTCGGCGTCCAGGCCGCGATGGATGGGCCGCGTTTTGCGTCGCGGCGGGTTGGCTTCGGCTAAACCGTTTAGGCTGCGGACACTTTGGAAAAAATGGCAGTATACAGACAATGATGGATAGGTGAACTGTACAATGAGATGTCCGAACTGCAACTCCAAAGATATAGGGAAGATCGGTTCCCACCAATTTTACTGCTGGAGCTGTTTCATTGAACTGAGCGTGAACGGGGACAAAATGTCCGTTTACCAAGTCGAAGAAGACGGTACGCTGAGTTCGCTGGACGACCTGTTTGTGGAAGACGATTTGTCGGCGCATATGCAAGCCAACTGAATCGCCGCGAACGCCTGCGCCCTCCGGTTTCTCGGATTTTCCGGGACCGGGGGGCGTTTTATTGTGCCTTGGAATGGTTTTGGCAGGTTTGTACATATACTTACACCATACCGATGCGACGGGAGAAGGACGTGTCGATGGAGCGATTTTTCCAGTCCAGGATATTCACCATACTCGTTTACGCGATTTTGATCATGACGGCGCTCTTTATGCTGTTCAAAATGACCCCGATGATCGAAGGTCTGTACCGGTTTGTCAAGGCGGTGCTCGGCCCTTTTGTCGTCGCCATGATCATTTCCTATGTGCTCAATCCGATCGTCAATTTGCTGAACGCGCGCAAAGTGCCGCGAACGATGGCGGTGCTGCTGATTTACATGGTGTTCATCGTTTCGGTGACGGTCATCCTCATGAACGTCATTCCGATGTTCATTCGCCAGTTGAAGGAACTGAACGAGCATTTGCCGGAACTGGGCATGAAAATGCAGATGTTCATGCACAACGTGTATCAAAACGAGCTGGTGCCGCCGGGGGTAAGGGAGGGGCTCAACCGGTCGTTGGCCGGGCTGGAGCAGGAAATCGGCAGGAGGATCACCGCGTTTGTCAACGATATCGGGTCGACGATCAACGCGATTTTTATCGCCTTCATCATTCCGTTTCTCGTGTTTTACATGCTCAAAGACTTCAAGATGATCGAGCGGACGACGCTGACCTTCGTGCCGAAAAAACACCGCCTGGAAACGATCCGCATGCTGATCGACATCGATCAGGCGCTCGGCAACTACGTGCGCGGCCAGTTTATCGTTTGTCTGATCGTCGGCGTCCTGACGTATCTCGGATATTTGCTGATCGGCATGCCGTATGCCTTGCTGTTGGCGAGCATTGTGGCGGTGTTCAACATCATTCCGTATCTCGGGCCGTTTTTCGGCGCCGCTCCCGCCTTGATCCTTGCGGCGACGATTTCCTGGAAAATGCTGCTGATGGTCGCCGTCGTCAATCTCGTCGTGCAGACGCTGGAAGGAAACGTCATTTCACCGCAGGTCGTCGGTCGATCGCTCAATTTGCACCCGCTGCTGATCATCTTCATCCTGCTCGTCGGCGGCGAACTGGCCGGAATCGCCGGCCTCATTCTCGCGGTGCCGGTGTTCGCGGTGCTGAAGGTCATTTACTCGCACGTGTCGCTGCACATCAAGCGGCGGCGCAACGTGTGAGGGAATCTTCTGGAGATCGGTCATCATGTCAAGTGCCTGCAGTTTGTGCGGCTTTATCCAAAAAATGGGCGTCTGTCGACGGCGGTCAGGACAGATCGGGATTTTTCCATTCGACGAGCACCGCGTAATTTCGCGATTCTTCATCGTCGAGATATTCCGGCAGCACCTGGATCGGCTCAAGCCCCTGTTTGATCATGAAACTGAGGACGAGATCGCGCAGTTCGCCCGATTGCACTTTCCGCACGTATTCCTCACAGGTCATCCGATCCGCATGCAGATGGTAACCGGGAATCCGGCATCCCGCAATGAACCGTTTCAACCCGCGTTCGCGCACGAGCCGTTTTCTCGCTTCATAAAGCGCCCCCGCCACCCCCAGCCGGCGAAAATCCGGATGCACGCACAAGTCGATCCCGTACAGGCTGTCCCCGTCGGGACGATGGGTGTTTCGGATCGCGCCGCGGTCGGACACTTCTTCCCACGTATGAGGCTTGCCGTCAAAGCGGACGATCAATGAAGTGGCGGAGCCGACGATGACGCCGTCCACCTCGGCCGCCATCGCCCCTTCCGGAAACACTTCGGCATGGCTGGCGATTTGTTCGCGGCTCCAAAGCAGTTCCTCGGGAAAGGGAGCGGGAAAGGCTGCTTTTTGCAGCGCCAACAGTTGGTCGAAATCGTCAAGGGTATAGTTGCGAACCCGTATGTTCACTGAGCATGCCTCCTTTACCATGATGGGGATATGGAATCCCGAGGCGTTTGGGGCCCGGGGGCATTTGGGGCCGGGGCTTATGGGTCCCGGCGCCTTGATTGACAAGCGTTTGGTTGACAAGCGCATGGACAGACCGCTATAATTTTCAAGTGAATACCTACATTATATACGGAAAATCAGGATGAAATCGAGCAATTCGCGCCTGCCGAACCCAAGGGGCGTTTTTTCATTTCGTCCGACAGCTTACGTGGAGGATGCGTAGTCATGAAATCGAGTGTCATTCGCCAAAAATGGCTGGACTTCTTTCATTCCAAAGGGCACCGCATCGAGCCGAGCGCGCCGCTCGTGCCGCACAACGATCCGTCTTTGCTCTGGATCAACGCGGGCATGGCGCCGTTGAAGCCCTACTTCGACGGCCGGGTGAAACCGGACAACCCGCGGATCGCCAACGCGCAGAAATGCATTCGCACCAACGACATCGAAAACGTCGGCAAAACGCGGCGCCATCATACGTTTTTCGAGATGCTGGGCAACTTCTCCATCGGCGATTATTTCAAGGAAGAAGCGATCACCTGGGCGTGGGAGTTTTTGACCGGCAAAGAGTGGATCGGTTTCGATCCCGACCGGCTCTCCGTCACGATCCATCCCGACGATGAGGAAGCGTACCGGCTGTGGAACGAGAAAATCGGCATCCCGGCGGAGCGCATCTACAAGCTGGAAGACAACTTTTGGGACATCGGCGAGGGACCTTGCGGCCCCTGCACGGAAATTTTTTACGACCGCGGGGAAGCCTACGGCGACCTTTCCGATCCGGAATGCCGGCCGGGCGGCGAAAACGAGCGTTTTCTCGAAGTGTGGAACCTGGTGTTTTCCCAGTACAACCACAACAAGGACGGCTCCTACACGCCGCTGCCGAACAAAAACATCGACACCGGCGCCGGCCTGGAGCGGTTTGCGTCCATCCTGCAAAACGTCGATTCCAACTTCGACACCGACTTGTTCCGGCCGATCATCGACGCGACCTGCGCGATCGCCGGCGTTCAATACAAGGCCAACGCCGACCATGACGTCGCGCTGAAGGTGATCGCCGACCATATCCGCGCGGTGGCTTTTGCCGTCGGCGACGGCGTGCTGCCTTCCAACGAAGGTCGCGGATACGTCATCCGCCGCCTGCTGCGCCGCGCCGTGCGTTACGGCCGCACGATCGGCATCGAGCAGCCGTTTTTGCACCGTCTCGTCGCCGTCGTCGGCGAAGTGATGGGCACGCATTATCCGGAATTGACGGACAAACGCGAATTTATCGAACGCGTCATCCGCACCGAGGAAGAGCGGTTTCTTGAAACGCTGTCCGAAGGGCTGTCCCTGCTCGCCGATTTGGTGGACAAGGCGAAAACGTCCGGCCGGACGCAAATCGCCGGGGACGAGGCGTTTCGGCTGTACGACACGTACGGGTTCCCGCTGGATTTGACCGAAGACTTCGCCGCGGAACACGGCATGACGGTGGATCGGGACGGATTCGAAGCGGCGATGGAAGCGCAGCGCGAACGCGCCCGCGCCGCCCGGCAGGAGACCGGCGGCATGAAGGTGCAGGGCGGTCCGCTCGACGATTTTACGGATAAAAGCGAGTTTGTTGGATATACTGACTTGGTAACAAATGTAAGGGTGATCGCCCTTCTTCGCGAGGGCCGGCAAGCCGAACGGGCGGAAGCGGGCGAAACTTGCGAGGTGGTGCTGGACAGGACGCCTTTTTACGCGGAGAGCGGCGGTCAGGTCAGCGACCGCGGCGCATTGCGCGGACCGCGTTTTGCCGCCGTGGTGGAAGACGTGTACAAAGCGCCGCACGGCCAGCACGTGCATCGGGTGCGCGTGGAATCCGGCACGCTGGCGGTCGGGGACGAGGCGGAGGCGGAAGTTTCCCGCGATTGGCGCGAAGACGTCGTCAAAAATCATACGGCCACCCATTTACTGCACAAGGCGCTGAAAGAAGTGCTCGGCGACCACGTCAACCAGGCGGGTTCGCTGGTCGCGCCGGAGCGGCTGCGCTTCGACTTCACCCATTTCGGACCGCTCAGCGCGGAAGAACTGGCGGACGTCGAGCGGCGCGTCAACCGGCAGGTATGGATCAACACCGAGCTGAATATTATGTACAAACCCCTGAATGAGGCGAAAGCCATGGGCGCGATGGCGCTGTTCGGGGAAAAATACGGCGACATCGTCCGCGTCGTGCAGATCGGCGACTACAGCCTGGAACTGTGCGGAGGGTGCCATGTCGCCAGCACGGCGCAGATCGGATTGTTCAAAATCGTCTCGGAAAGCGGCATCGGCTCGGGCGTGCGGCGCATCGAGGCGGTGACCGGCAGACACGCGTACGATTTCCTCGACCGGCAAATTCGCATTCTCGGGGAATCGGCGGAGCTGTTGAAGGCGAAACCGCAGGACGTGCCGGGCCGGATTTCCGCTCTGCAGGCGCAAATCCGCGAAATGCAGCGCGAAAACGAAAGCTTGCGCTCCCGGTTGAGCGGAGTGGAAGCGGGCCGGCTGCTCGAACAAGTTCGCAGCGTGAACGGCGTTCCGTTCCTCGCGGCCCGGATCGGCGATGCGGGCATGGACCAGCTGCGCGCGATGGCCGACGGGCTGCGGGACAAACTCGGTTCCTGCGTCGTCGTGCTGGCTTCACCCGCCGGCGACAAGGTGAACATCGTCGCGGCCGTCACCCCGGACTTGGTGTCCAAAGGTTTTCACGCCGGCCGGATCGCCAAGGAAACCGCCGCTTTTTGCGGCGGCGGAGGCGGCGGCCGCCCCGACATGGCGCAGGCCGGCGGCAAGGATGTGTCGAAGATCGCGGGCGCGCTGGAACAGGCGGAGCGCGTCGTGGCGCAACAAGCGGAACAGCTTCAGGAATAATGGGCGAAAAAAAGGATTTCACCGTTTTCGCAGCGAAATTCCTTAGGAAAGCGATGCCGCCAATCCGGTTCCCTTGCGGACAGGAGTTCGGATGGGGCCAAGGAGGTGCAGGATGATGGGCAACATGGACAAAACCATGCAGTTTAACGTCAGGTCGGACGAGGTCGAAACGTCGCCGAGAGAAGTCATTCTCGCGGTATACGAAGCTCTGCAGGAAAAAGGGTACAACCCGATCAACCAGATCGTCGGTTACCTCCTGTCGGGCGACCCCGCCTACATCCCGAGGCACAACAACGCGCGCAGTCTGATCGCGAAGCTGGAACGCGACGAGCTGATCGAGGAGCTTGTCCGCAGTTATTTGACGAAATGAGAATTCTCGGTCTCGATTATGGCGAGCGGACGATCGGCGTCGCGGTCAGCGACGAACTGGGCTGGACCGCCCAGGGCGTCGAGGTGATCCGTCGCCGCGGCGAAGCGGATGACATCGAACGCATCGGCCGGCTGATCCGCGAATACGAAATCGGCGAAATCGTGGTCGGCCTGCCGCGCAACATGAACGCGACCATCGGCGAGCGCGGCGAGCGGAGCATCGCCTTTGCGGAGAAGCTGCGCGAAACGTTCGGGCTGCCGGTCCGGCTGTGGGACGAGCGCTTGAGCACCGTGGCCGCCGAACGCACGCTGATCTCCGCCGACGTCAGCCGCGGCAAGCGGAAACAGGTGATTGACAAAATCGCCGCATCCATCATCCTGCAGGGCTATCTCGACTCCAAATCCAAGAGGTGAATGCGATGGCAAAACCGGACCATCTGCAAGACGAACCGGAAATTATTTATATTCCCGACGAAGAGGGAAACGAAGAAGAATTCGAAGTGATCATGAAGTTCGAAGTGGAAGGTTCCGACGCCAAATACATGATGGTCGTTCCCGTCGACGGCGGCTCCGACGAGGCGGACGAGGTGTACGCGTTTCGCTACGAGGAAGACGGCGAAGACCTGAAGCTCTACACGATTGAGGATGACGAGGAGTGGAGCATGGTCGAGGAAACGTTCCATACGCTTCTTTCGGAACTGGAGGAAGAAGAGGAAGACGAAGACTGAATATCAACGACAGCGGGCGGCCTGGTCCGCCCTTTTTGTGCGTATGGAGGGGAATGCGGGGATGTCATCGGGAGAGGAACGAAACACGGGGCAGCGCCGCTCCGGAAAAAGACTTTGGCTGCGCCTGGCCGCCATTGCGCTCGCGGCCGTGCTGTTTGTCGCCGGCATCGCCCTGGGAGCCGCGGCATACGTCGCCGGTGCGTTGAAACCGGTGGAAGCGGCGGAAGAGGCGGTATTGGTGGAAATACCGGGCGGCATGTCGTCATCGGCAATCGCCGAACTTTTGGAACGGCAGGGGTTGATCCGGGACGCGTTCGTGTTCCGCATGTATTTGCGCTATAAGGGAGAAGGGCACCGGTTTCAGGCGGGACGTTACGAAATCCGGCCCGGGACGGCGCCGGACGACATTATCGCGATGCTGAACGCGGGAGACACCGTCCCCGAAGAAACGCTGCGTCTGACCGTTCCCGAGGGCTGGACCGTGGAACAAATCGCCGATTCGCTTGCGGCGCTCGGCCTCGACAAAGCGCGTTTCCTCGAACTGGCGGCCAGCCCCGAGCGGTTTCCCGACACCAAAACGGCCGACATTCCGCAGGACGAACGGCTGCGGTACGCATTGGAAGGATACTTGTTCCCGGAAACGTACGATTTTCCGCTGGACAGCGGAGAACAGGACATCGTCGCGCGCATGCTGGACGAGCTCGACCGCAAGCTTTCGTCGCTCCCCGAGGGTTGGGAAAAGCGGTTGGACGAGCTCGGCATCAGCTTTCACCAAATGATGACGATCGCGTCGCTGATCGAAAGGGAAGTTGCGGTCGACAGCGAACGCGCGCTGGTCGCCGGAGTCATCTACAACCGAATCCGGCAAAACATGCCGCTGCAAATCGACGCCACCGTGCTGTACGCGATGGGGGAACACAAGGACGTCGTGCTTGAGAAAGACTTGCAGGTCGACAACCCGTACAACACCTACCGCTACCCGGGGCTTCCGCCGGGGCCGATCGCCAGTCCGGGGCTGAAATCGATCGAGGCGGCGCTGTATCCCGAATCGACAAACTACCTATACTATGTAACCAAAAAAGACGGTTCGAACGAGCATCTGTTTGCGGAAACGTACGAGGAACACCTGAAAAACATCGACAAAAGCAAGCGGACTTCGGCGGGCAAGGAAGGTTGAACGCGGCATGGATTGGTCATCGGCGATGGAACGCTATCTAGCTTCGTTCGTGCCCGAGGCGGAAGGCGTGCTGGCCAGACTGGAAGCGGAAGGGCGAGCAGAGGGCATTCCGCTCATCCAGCGAGCCGGCATCTCTTTTATTCGCTGGCTGCTCGGCGCGCTGCGGCCGGAGCGCATATTGGAAATCGGCACGGCGATCGGATATTCCGCCATTCACATGGCGGAAGCGGCGCCGCAGGCGCGCATCGTCACGCTGGAAATCGATCCGTCGCGGGCGGAACGGGCGGCGCGTCATTTCGCGGAAGCCGGCATGAGCGAACGCATCCGATGCGTGACCGGCGACGCGCTGGCGATTTTGCCGCGGCTTGACGAGACGTTCGATTTCGTGTTGATCGACGCCGCCAAAGGGCAATATCGCAAATATGCCGAACTGTGCCTTCCTTTGCTGCGGGACGGCGGCGTCATCGTGTCCGACAACGTACTGTTTCGCGGCCTGACGGCGCTTCCCGCCGAGCAGGCGGAACCGCGCCGCCGTTCGTCCGTTCGCCGTCTGCAGGAGTACAACGCCTGGCTGGCCGCTCATCGCGAACTGGAGACGGTCATCCTGCCGGTCGGCGACGGACTAGCACTAAGCCGCAAAATTTCCACATCGTGAACGGAGGGCGTCACACGTGCGAAAACCGGAACTGCTCGCTACGGCGGGTTCCCTGGACGAATTGGAAAGAGTGATTCGCGCCGGCGCCGACGCGGTCACCATCGGCGAACACCGGTGGGGCATGCGCCTTCCGGGGTCATTCTCCATGGACGATATTCGCGCCGCGGTCGATTTGGCGCACGCCGCCGGCGCCAAAATTTACGTGTCGGTCAACCAGCTGATCGACCACGAGCGTTTGCCGGAATTGAACGAATATTTGCGCCGGCTGGCGGAAATTCCCGTCGACGCGATCGAGTTCGGCGACCCCGCGGTGTGGATGGCGCTGCGGGAGGAGCGGCTGGAACTGCCGCTGCACTGGGCGGCGGAAATGACGGCGACGAATTATGCCACCGCCCTGTTCTGGAGGGATAAGGGCGCAAAGCGCGTCGTCGCGGCGCGGGAACTGAACCTGGAAGAGCTGCACGCCTTCAAGCGCGGCATCGGATCCATGGAGCTTCAGGTGCAGGTGCACGGCGCCACGAACATGTATCACTCCCGCCGCCGTCTCGTGCAGAGCTATGCCGGCCATATCGGCAAAACGCTGTCCGACACGGGACCGGAAGCCGGGTTGTACGTGATCGAAAGAGAGCAGCGGCCGCATTTGAAAATGCCGTTGTTTGAAGACGAAAACGGAACGCATATCATGAGCCCCGACGACATCTGCCTGTTGGAAGCGCTGGACGAACTGCTGGCGGAACCGATCGACAGCCTGAAGGTGGAAGGGCTGTTGAAAACGCCGGAATACAATGAAACCGCGGTGAAAAGTTACCGGCAGGCGATCGACGCGTACTGTGCCGATCCCGCGGCGTACAGGTTCCGGCCGGAGTGGCTGGACGCCATCCGCGAGCTGCAGGATCCCGACAGGGAGCTGACGTTCGGTTTTCTGTTCAAAGAACAGGTGTATTAGCATTCGCGACTATTTGAACCCGTTGGAAAGGAGGCGGAGGACGATGTCATTGGCGTACCGTCCGGCGACGCGCCAGCAGCATTTGCGCAAACTCGGCCGCCCGGAACTGCTCGCGCCCGCCGGCAGCCTGGACAAACTGAAATTTGCCGTGCACTACGGAGCGGATGCCGTGTACATCGGCGGACAAAAGTACGGGCTGCGATCGAACGCGGACAATTTCAGCCTGGAGGAAATGGAGCAGGGGCTGCGATTTGCGCGCCGGTACGGAGCGAAAGTGTTTGTCGCCGCCAACATTTACGCCCACAACGAAGATTTGGACGGGCTGGCCGAGTACCTGGGACAGCTGCGGGACATCGGCATCGACGCGATCATCGCCGCGGACCCGGCCGTGATCCGCACCGCGCTGGACCAAGTGCCCGGCCTGCCGGTGCACCTGAGCACGCAGCAGTCGACGATGAACTGGAAAGCGGTGCAGTTTTGGAAGGAGCAGGGCGTCGAACGCGTTGTCCTCGCCCGCGAAACTTCGCTGGAGGACATCATGCTGATCAAGCGCAACGTCGATATCGAGATCGAGGTGTTCGTGCACGGCGCGATGTGTTCCTCGTATTCCGGGCGTTGCGTGCTGTCCAACCATTTCACCGACCGCGATTCGAACCGCGGCGGCTGTTCGCAGTCGTGCCGCTGGAAATACGATCTTTACGCGCGTTCGCGGGCGGCGGACGTGAGGCTGGCCGAAGACGTGCCGGTGTTTGCCGACGATGACGATCCGTTCACGATGGGTTCCAAGGATTTGGCGATGATCGGCCACATCCCCGAACTGATCGAATCCGGCGCGGACAGCTTCAAGATCGAGGGGCGCATGAAAAGTTTGCACTATGTCGCTTCCGTCGTGCACGCGTACCGGCAGGCGATCGACGCGTACATGGAACATCCCGAAGACTACCGTCTGAAGGACGAGTGGGTCGACGAGCTGCACAAGGCGGCCAACCGTCCGCTTAACACCGGCTTTTTCTTCGATGTTCCCGGCACGGAAGACCATATTTACGAACCGGAAGAAAAACCGGCTCCCTACGATTTTGCCGGCCAGGTGCTGGAATACGACCCTTCCACCGGCACGGCGGTCATCGAACAGCGCAGCTATTTCCGCAGGGGGCAGGAAATCGAAGTGTTCGGTCCGGAAGGGACGCGCTTCAAACAAATCGTCGCGGACCTTCGCAACGAAGCGGGAGAACCGGTGGAGGCGGCGCGGCATCCGCTGGAAAAGCTGCGGTTGAAAGTCGACCAACCGGTCCGCCCGATGGACATCCTCCGGAAAAAGTCCGCCCTGTCCTAGGACAGCCCCCCGAAACACCCATGTCCCGCGACATGAGATCGACCTCATGACCCATGTCCGTTCGCCCGGAACATGCGGCCGCGACCCCATAAGGGGTCATTTTTTTTCCGAAAATGTTCCAAAAAATTTTTCGAAACACAAGGATTCGACGCATAAATGTCGAATTTATGGAGGTGATTCGGGAAAAAAGTCGTATCTTGGGACCGCAGAATAAAAAGAGGTCACATATCAGTCAGAGAGGTGGAGGTTTGTTAGTGAACGAGAAACTGTCTGTGATGCGCGTACTGAATGTGAATCCGCTTCGATCCGTGGGGATGAAGCTGTTTTTGCTGTTTTTCGCCAGCATTATCGCATTTGTCTCCGCAGTAGGGTTGTTTTCCTACAACAAAAGCCGGTCCATCATCAAAGAAGAAGTGTCCAAGTTTTCCACGATGGCGAACGTGCAAACAGCGGAAAAACTGGGCATGGTGTACGACAGTCTCGAATCGATTTCACTGCGGTTCGTCGTGGACCAGACGATCCAGGATACATATCGCGCTTTGCTGAGCTTGGACAGCAAATCGTTTGATTATTTGCAGCAGATGCAGAAAGTGCAGTCGGTGGAAAGCGGCATTTCGTTTTCCGACCGGCGCATCGTTTCCGTGCGCTCTTTCTTCGCGGACGGAACCGTGCTCAATTCCACGGGATCGAGGGAACTCAGCGTGCCGGAGAACCAGATCGCCGAAACGGACTGGTTCAAGGCGGCGATCGAAGAGGGCGGCCGGACGGTATGGATTCCGACGATGCCGCAAGGGTTGACCGGAAAGGGAAATCCGTCCTTCGCGCTCGTGCGCAGCATCAAAGATCTCGTATCCGGCAAAATCAATTTCGTCGTCTTGATCGAAGTCGCCTACAGCGCCTTGATCGATCCGATCAGTTCCCTTGAACTCGGCGAAGGCGGCGAGCGGTTGATTATCGACAAGAACGGTAGAATCGTCTACGCGGATGACGCTTCCCTGATCGGAACCGAGGCGAGCGTCGCGATTCCGCAAACCGACGACGGCGAACTGCAGGAAAAGGGCAGCTTTACGAGCAACGACCGTCTCGTGTCGTTTTCCAAAACGTCGGATTTGAACGAATGGTATTTGGTGACGTCGGTGCCGGTTTCCAACCTGGTGCAAAGCGCCGGACAAATTTTCCAGGTGACGATTTGGGTTGCGATCGCCGCCGCCGTCCTCGCGGTGCTCATCGGCGTCTACATCATCTGGTCCATCGGGCGGCCGCTCGTGCATCTTCGCGATTTGATGAACGAGGGTGAGAAAGGCAATTTGTCCGTGCGGATGAAGACGCGCTCCAAAGACGAGATCGGGCAGGTCGGCATGAGCTTCAACCGCATGATGGAGCAGATTACCCAGCTCGTCAAGGAGACGAACGAATCCGCGGCCAAAGTGCTGCATACGGCGGCGGAGCTGACGGAAGTGTCCAAAAACACGGCGATGTCGGCGAAAGAAATCTCGCTGGCCACCGAACAGATTGCCGCCGGCGCTTCGAGCCTCGCGATCCAGGCGGAAAAAGGCAACGAAATGACGATGGACATCAAGGACCGCATGAAAAAGGTCGTCGACGCCAACCTGGAGATGGGCACTTCGGCGAGCGGCGTGCTGCAGGTCAGCGAACAGGGCACGAACGACATGCAGGTGCTGATCGCGCAAACGAACGAAACCGAGCAGGCGACGCGCTCGATGGTGGAAAGAGTCGGACGCTTGCAGGAAAGCACCGGTTCCATTCGCAAAGTGCTGGACCTGCTGAGCAACATTACGAAGCAGACCAACATTTTGTCGCTGAACGCTTCGATCGAAGCGGCGCGCGCCGGCGCGGCGGGCAAAGGGTTCATGGTCGTCGCCGACGAAATCCGCAAGCTGGCTGAACAGTCGCGCGAATCGATCGGCGTCGTCGGGGAAATTACCGAACAAATTCAGCAAGAAGTGGAAAACACCGTGCGCGCCCTGAACGAGCTGTATCCGCTGTTCCAGGAACAGATCTCTTCGGTGAAGAATACCGAGATGATCTTCAACAACGTGAAAGCGGAAATGAACCAGTTCATCAACCGTCTGGACGAAGCGACGCAGTACATCCAGGAACTCGACCAGGCGCAGCAGGTGCTGTCGGAAGCGATGGCGAGCGTCAGCGCCGTGTCCGAGGAATCGTCGGCCACTTCGGAGGAAGTCGCCTCGCTGTCCGTGCAGCAAATGCACGTGAGCGAAGGTCTCGTCAAGCTGGCCGAGCAATTGGAGTCGCTGTCGCAGTCGCTGCAGGAAAGCTTGAAACGGTTCAAGACGGAGTAACGGCCGCCACCGGACGCAAGGCGCGATTGAAAAACGGCAAACCGGGAAACAATGGAAAGAAAAGCGAAAAGGGCGTTGACGGACAACATGCGCAGACTGCTTGCCCTTCAACTGTTGTTTCTGGTTTGCATGCTGGCGCTCGTCGGAAGGCTTTTGCTAATCCAGTCCGGGTGGGCGAGCGCGCCGAACCCGGCCGCCGGCGCGAAAAACCGCTCGCTTACCGCCGCCGCGGTCGGACAGCGGGAGCAGAGTTTGGTGCTCGATCCCGGAAGAGGACATTTCTATGACCGGAAAGGACGGCCGCTGACGGGGGACGCTTATGAAACGGCGGCCGTGTTTCCGGCGGCTATGGCAAACCAGCCGGCTGATCCGATGCGGATCGGCCGGCTGTTGCAAATTTTGGGGACGTCCGCGGAGGAGTGGAACGAGTTTTACCGCCGGCTGGAACGGCCGTCGTTCTGGATCGACGGCCGCTCCGGCGCGCCGATTCGGCTGGAACCGGCGCAGGCGGACGCCCTGCGCGCGCTCGCGCTGCCGGGCGTGTTCCCGGTGCCGTACGTGAAACGCTATTATCCCGATGCGCCGGCGGGACAGCTGATCGGCTATGTCGGCCAGCATCCGGAACGGCTGGAGAAGCTGTATGCGGACGAAATCGCCGCCGGACTGCTCTCGCGCAGCGAAACGATCGGCGCGTCCGGGCTGGAGCTTACTTTCGACGCTTTCCTGAGGGGAAGTTCCCCCATGACGCTGTCCTATTTGACCGACGCCGTGCAGCGGCCGCTGTCGGGAACGCCGTGGCGCCTGACCGGCGCGCGGAACCCGTTTTATCCCGTACGGGTCGTGACGACGCTGGATTTGTCCATCCAGCGCAACTTGGAGCGCATATTGGATGCTCACGGCGTGGCGCAGGGGGCTGTGGTCGTTCTGGACGCGAACAATGCGGATGTCGTGGCGATGGCCAGCCGTCCGGCGTTCGATCCGGGACGCGTCGATTTGGCCGGCGGAGCGTGGGCGAACCGGGCGCTCAAGACGGCGGCCCCCGGATCGGTGTTCAAAACGGCGATCGCCGCCGCGGCGTTGGAGTACGGCGCGGCCCGTCCGGGGGAGACGTTTTTCTGCTCCGGCGAACTGGGCCGATACGGGCTGTCGTGCTGGAAGGCGGGCGGACACGGCCGGCTGGCGCTGGCGGACGCGTACGCCGAATCCTGCAATGTCGTCTTCGCCACGCTCGGCGAACGGCTGACGGCGGCGCAGATCGAAGCCGCCGCGATGAAGCTCGGCCTCGTCGGCAAGGCGGGGTGGCGGAGCGGTACGGGGGATGCGGCGTTTTCCCAATTCGACCATGAAGAGGAAGGCCGCGTCTTTATCGGAAAGGCGGCGGAATCCGACGCTGGGGTCAGGGCGCAGTCCGCCATCGGCCAGCGCGACGTGCGGTTGAGCCCGCTCGCCGCCGCCAATATGGTGGTGACGCTGCTCAACGGCGGCCGCCTCTCGGAACCGCGCGTCGTCCGTGAAATTCGTTACCGTGACGGGCTGTTGATGACGTCGTATCCCGTCCATATGTCGGACGGGAATACGCTGGATGCGCGCACCGCTTCCGCTCTTGTCCGCTGGATGGTCGATACGGTGGAACGCGGAACCGGCGCTTCTCTCGCCGGGCGCCGCTGGAAACTGGCCGGCAAATCCGGCACGGCGCTGATTCCCGCGGCAGCGGGGTGGGGCGAAAACGAATGGTTTGTCGGATACGGTCCGGTCCGGCGGCCGAAATACGCCGTGGCGGTGCTCGTGCAGAAGGATCGGGAAGATGCGGCGCATACGGCGACGCGCCTTTTCGGCGACATCATGGACATGCTGGCGCGCGAACACGAATAAGAGGCGGCGCTTCCGCGCCGCCTCTTTCCGCTTTAACCCGCATTTTGCTTTGTCCTTACGCGATATACCGGTTGACGAGTTCCCGTTTGGAAATGGCGATGATTTTCGGTACCAAGAGATCGGTTTTCGTCTTCAGCCGTTCATTTCCCTGCGGGTGGATGACGTACATCAACAGGCGCAAATACAGCTTCGTAAACAACGCGAACAAGCCGTCCGGCAAATCGAGAACGGTGAAGCCGAATTTGTCGGGGCCGCGGTGGATGAGGCTGATGCCGTACAACCCTTTGACATCGCGGAATTCAGGATCGTCCACGAGCATTTTCCGGAGCTGCGGCATCAGTTGTTCCATCCTGCGGATCATCTGCACGGTCAAATGCATCGTCGATCGAGCGGTGCTGCCCAAATGAAACAGCAGTTCGTTGTCCAGATGAAGCTCGGCGATCCGGTCTCCCTTGCGAATCACTTCGCCGTCTTCGAGGACGATGGGGTGGTCTCCCGTATATCTGCGGACTCTCAGCTTGAGAAACGTATTTTTTTCGTCGACGGGACGAATACCGAAAATTTTCGCAAACAGTCTTTCCCATTGCAGCCAGACGGCGACGACCGCTTTTTTCGTGCGGCTCATGCAGCGCGCGTTCGCCCTGCTGTCCAGCTTCCTCATTTCTCCGACCGTGACCAGATCCCATTCCCGCTGCCGCAGATGTTCCAGCACCGTTTTCAGCGCTTTCAGCATGTAGCCGGGCGCTTCCGGTTTCGCGCCGAACGTGTCGCCGCAATCGTGCAGCAGGACGATCGACCCGTGCGAGATTTTGCGGATGAGCTTGTCGGCCAGCTTGCCTTCGTCCCCCGGCCGGGAACTGCGCCAGTCGCCGGCCATGACGGACCAGAGCACGATGTCCAGCGATTTGGGCAGACGGAAATCGAACAGGTTGATAATTCCCCACGGTGGCCGGTACAGCGTCGGGCGAAAGCCGGTGATCCGCTCGACAACGTCGAGAGAACGTTCGATTTGGCCGTTGCGGACCTGTCTGGGCAGCAGGATCCAGTTGGAGACGTGAGTATAGTTATGAATGCCGATTTCGTGTCCTTCTTCATGAATGCGCCGGACGAGTTCCGGATATTGCTCCGCTTTGGATCCGAGCACGAAAAACGTCGCTTTCACCCGGTATTGCTTCAAAAGCTCCAGCAGCATGGGCGTATATTGGGGATCGGGACCGTCATCGAAAGTGAGAGCGACTTTCCCCGGGGTTTTGCCCCTGGAGTAGGATCCGACGCCAAATACCCTGGATAAAATCCAGGGCACGAAGGTGTACATGGCGATAACCGCGATCGGGACCCATATCAGTCTCTTGTCCAACACTGATCTCTCCCTCTATGTATCGATGTCTACCGAGCGGGGGTTGTAAGATTAAGTATAAAACAAATAGCTCGGTCTTGCACCCGTTTGCGCGGAAAACTTTTCGGATTTGCCGCGGGCGATCGTGCGGACGATGGCGCGCAGCGCCTGCAGCCCCGGTTCGTGCGGCCGGATGGCGGCGGCGTTCGCTTTCATGCGGCTTAACAGTTCCGGGCGGTCGGCCAGCATGCGCACGGCGGCCGAAAGGGACGGCGCGTCGTCCGCCTGCAGGGCGGCGCCGGCGTTGACGAGATATTCGGCGTTATCCTGCTCTTGACCCGGCAGCGTGCGGTACAGCAGCATCGGCAAACCGAGCGAGACGGCTTCCGATGTCGTCAGCCCTCCCGGCTTGGAAATCAACAAGTCGGAAACGGCCATCAATTCATGCACCTGTTGGACGTATCCGAAAAGCCGCACGTTGGAGGTGAATCCCCATTCGCGGGACAGTTCCAGATAAAGCTTGTCGTTGTGGCCGCAGACGACGATCCACTGCAGTTCGGACGGACGAAGCCGAAGCAGGTCCGACAAATCTTCGGGAACCATGCCGTATCCCCCGCCCATGACCATGACGGTCAGCTTGCCCGGATCAAGCCGGTACTTCTGCAGCAGCTCCGCGCGGTCGTACGTTTTCCCGAAGGCGAGACGAACCGGGATGCCGGTGACGGTCACACGGGAGGCGGGCACGTTTCTGCCCGTCAGCGCGCGCTTGACTTTGTCCGATCCGACGACGTACATGTCCGTGTGCGGATGGATCCAATAGGAGTGATCGGTATGATCGGTAATGACCGTGATGAGCGGAAGATCGGTCAATCCTCCGGATTTCAGCAGTGAGACGGCCGCGGAGGCGATCGGAAACGTCGACACGACCGCGTCCGGGTTTTCCGTCGACAGCAGATGAAGCAGACGGGCCGCGCCGAGCAGACGCAGTTTTTTCCATACCGGTTCCGACTGCAGGCTGCGCGTTTTGCGGTACAAGTATCCGTACACGGACGGAAACTTGCTGACCCCCTGCATGTACAAATATTTGGCCGCTCGATGCGTTTTCGGGTGCGTCAATTCCATTAGATCGACGGAGACCGTCTTCAGATCCGGCATGTAGTGTTCCGCCGCCTCGACCAGCGCGTTGGCCGCCTGGCGGTGACCGTCTCCAAAGTCTCCGGACAGCAGCACAAGTTTTCCGGCCTGCCGCATGTTCACGCTTCCCCTTCCTTTGGCCCGAACCTTTGGGAGGAACGGGCTGACAATATCATTATACATGGAACAAGCAGTAGTATTCATCATATATTTGCTTGTTTCGTATTATAACCCGTTCAACAAAGACGCGACGTCGGACCCGCGGCCGTCCTTGACCCCGACCATAGACGGGGAGGCAAGCGGCCGTCGATGGTCCGGGAAGGCGCCGCTGCCGTAGGTGGCCGCGAACCGCCCCGGGACAGCGCCGTGTCCGCCCTTGGCCGGGTCCGGGGCCATAGTCCGGGAGGGCACTTCGTGTTATAATGGTCGGAGATGTCGAAGGAGGGAACGCGTCAAAACCGGCGGGACGCTTCGTCGGACATTCCCGATTTCAACAGCAGCCACAGTACATGTCGGAGGGAACTACGCCATGATTCAACAAGCGATTACGGAAAAATACATGCAGGTGAACCGAAACCGGGCGCGTTTGCTCATTTCGTGCCCCGACCAGCCGGGGATCGTCGCTTCGGTTTCCCGCTTTCTGTACGAGCACGGCGCCAACATTATCACGAGCGACCAGCATTCGACCGATCCGCGCGGCGGCACGTTTTTCATGCGCATCGAATTCGATTTGCCGGAATTGGATCGCCGCGAAGAAGAATTGAAGCGGAATTTTGCGGAGATCGCCCGGTACTATCAAATGGAATGGAAGCTGACGCTGGCCAGCCGGCTGAAGCGCATGGCGATTTTTGTGTCCAGGGAGGACCACTGCCTGCTGGAACTGTTGTGGCAGTGGCGGGCGGGCGATTTTGTCAGCGACATCGCCATGGTCATCAGCAATCATCCCGATTTGCGCGACATCGTGGAGCAGTGGAGCATCCCGTTCCATCACATCCCGGTCGACCGCGACAACAAACCGGCCGCGGAACGCCGGCAGTTCGAACTGATGGAAGGCGCGGTCGACCTTGTCGTGCTCGCGCGGTACATGCAAATTTTGTCCCCGGAGTTTGTCGCGAAGTACCGCAACAACATCATCAACATCCACCACTCGTTTCTGCCCGCCTTCGTCGGGGCCAAACCGTACGAGCGGGCGTACGAGCGCGGCGTGAAGCTGATCGGGGCGACGTCGCATTATGTGACGGAGGATTTGGACGAAGGGCCGATCATCGAGCAGGACGTGCATCGGGTCGATCACAGCCACAACGCCGCCGATCTGAAGCGGGTCGGCCGCTATGTCGAGCGCACGGTGCTGGCGCGGGCGGTCAAGTGGCATTTGGAGGACCGCATTATCGTGCACGGCAACAAAACCGTCGTGTTCGTATAAAAAAGCAGCTTTTCTGAAACGGATACCGGTCATTTTCGTATGAATTATCAAGAATGGCATACCGAAAGGCGGGAAAGCGATGCTCGATCTGTATTGGGGATGTTTGATCGCCGGAGCGCTGCTGGCTGTCGTCACCGTTTTGTTCGGAGACAGCCTGTTTGACGGGCTGCTGGATTTTTTGGCGATTGGCGGATCGAGCCCCATGTCGTGGATCGGCGGCATCGCCGCCTTCGGAGGCGCCGGCGTGCTGCTGACCAAGTACACACCGATGTCCTGGGGATCGGTGTTGGCTTTGTCCGTCGCGATCGCCGTCGCGTTTTCCGTTCTCGTCCACTTCGTATACGTCAAGCCGATGAGCCGCGCCGAAAACTCGACCGCTTATTCCATTCAGGATCTCGTTGGAAAAACCGGCGAAGTGATCGTCACGATCCCGGCCCGCGGATACGGGGAAGTGATGATGGCGACCGGCGTCGGTACGGTCCACCATACGGCGGAAAGCTATGATCGGCAGGAAATCGCCTCCGGTTCCAAAGTGCTGGTGGTGGACGTAAAGGACGGGGCGTTGTCGGTCGTGCCGTTTGATGAAGATGCACTATGAAAATGGGAGGTTGAAATATGGCGGATCTGTTTACCGTTCCTGTGATCATTGTCGTCGTAATCGTTTTGCTTGCCATCGCGTTTTGGGCGCGATACAAAACGGTCGGCTCGGACGAAGCGATGGTGGTTACCGGTTCTTTGCTCGGACGCAAACATACCGTCGTCGACGAGAACGGGCGCAAGCTCAAAATCGTCCGCGGCGGAGGCGCTTTCATCATTCCGATTTTCCAGAAAGCGAATTTCATCTCCTTGCTGTCGCTGAAATTGGACGTGTCCACCCCCGAAGTCTATACGGAACAAGGCGTGCCGGTGATGACCGACGGCGTCGCCATCATCAAGGTGGGCGGTTCGGTGGAGGATATCGCCACCGCCGCGGAGCAGTTCATGGGCAAACCGAAGGAATCGCTGCAGGCGGAAGCCCAGGAAGTGCTGGAAGGGCATCTGCGCGCCATCCTCGGTTCGATGACGGTGGAGGAAATTTACCGCAACCGGGACAAATTTGCGCAAGAAGTGCAAAGTGTCGCCGCGCGCGACCTGAAAAAGATGGGGCTGCAGATCGTCTCGTTCACGATCAAGGACGTGCGCGACAAGCACGGTTACCTCGACGCGCTCGGCAAGCCGAGAATCGCCGCGGTGAAGCGGGACGCGGAAATCGCCGAAGCGGAAGCGATGCGCGACGCGCGCATTCAGAAGGCGAAGGCGGAAGAAGAGGGCATGAAGGCGGAACTGCTGCGGGATACGAACATCGCGGAGGCGACCAAGGAAAAGGAACTGAAGGTCGCCGCCTTCAAGAAAGAGCAGGACATGGCGAAAGCGGAAGCCGACCAAGCTTACGCGATCCAGGAAGCGCGCGCGAAGCAGCTCGTCGTCGAGGAACAGATGCGCGTCGATCTCGTTCGCAAAGAGCGGGAAATCGACATCGAGGAAAAGGAAATTTTGCGCCGCGAAAAGCAGTATGACGCCGAGGTGAAGAAAAAAGCGGACGCCGACCGGTACGCGGTCGAGCAGGCGGCATTGGCGGAGAAAACGCGGCGCATGCTGGAAGCGGAGGCCAAACAGTATCAGATCGAGGCGGAGGCGAAGGCGCTGGCCGAGCAGAAGCGGCTGGAAGGGCTGGCGGTCGCCGAGGCGGAAAAGGCCAAGGGTACGGCGGAGGCCGAAGTCATTCGCCTGCGCGGCTTGGCGGAAGCGGAAGCGAAAGAAAAGCTGGCGGAAGCGTTCGACAAGTTCGGCCAGGCCGCCGTGCTCGACATTTTGGCCAAAATGCTGCCGGAGCTGGCCGGCAAAGTGGCCGAGCCGATCCGGTCGGTCGACAAGATTACGGTGGTGGACGCGGGCGGCGGCGACGGCGCTTCGCGCTTGAGCAACTATGTGACGAAAGTGATGGCGTCGGCGCCGGAAATGCTGAAAGATGTCGCCGGCATCGACGTGCAGCAGTGGATTCGCAATTTCATGCAGGCGCCGGCGTCGGGCAACGCTTTGCCGAAATCCGCGCCGGATTCGAACGCGCAAGGCGACGCCGACAGCGGCGCGGGTCAGGAGAAATAACACGGTGCGTGCGGTCGCCGGAGCGGCTGAGGCTTCTTGGCCGCGCGGCCGCACCATGACATAAGTTATGTAATCGGCATTGAATACGAAAATCGGCATATCGTGCCCCATATTCCCTTATCCCGTTTTCATTTCCATGGAAACAGGCGGATAAGGGAATTTTTTTGTGTTCGGATTCGACTGCCTTTTTCAAGGGGACGGGGGGAAGGAGTCAACGCATTCCGGCTTTTTCCGCGCGGCGCGGCGGGTGTTCAAATCGTGCATGAAACGCCATTTATTCAACCAAACAATGCTTTACGGGGAAAGGGCGATCCCCTATAATGGAGATGCGCTCCTTTTTCTTGTTGAATATTGAAAATTTCATCCAAAATGCGACGGAAGGGGAATTTTTCTTGCATTTGGCAGAGAAAGAAATCCGGCATTTGGATACGGAACAGCGGAACCCGGATACGGTAAACCTGGACCGATGCACGACGCTGGAACTGCTGAGGCTGATGAACGCAGAGGACCGCCGCGTGCCGGAAGCGGTGGCGGAGGCGCTGCCGGTCGTCGCGGAAGCGGTGGAGCGGATCGCGGCCGCGCTGCGCGCCGGCGGCCGGCTGTTTTACGTCGGCGCGGGGACGAGCGGGCGTCTCGGCATGCTCGACGCCTACGAATGTCCGCCGACGTTCGGGACGCCGCCCGAGCTCGTGCAGGCGCTCGTGGCGGGCGGAGTGGCGCGGGATCGCGCCGACGAGTCGGCGGAGGACGATCCCGCGCAGGGCGCTGCCGAGCTGCGGCAGCGCGGCCTCTCGGCGGCCGACGTCGTCGTCGGCATCGCCGCCAGCGGGCGCACACCGTACGTGCTCGGCGCGCTGCAGTATGCGCGCTCGGTCGGCGCCGCCACGATCGCGCTCGCCTGCACGCGCGGCGCGGCGATCGGCGAAGCGGCCGACCTCGCGATCGAGGTCGTGGTCGGCCCCGAGGTGCTGGCCGGTTCGACCCGGCTGAAGGCGGGCACGGCGCAGAAGCTCGTGCTGAACATGATCAGCACGGGGGTCATGGTGCGGCTTGGCAAAACGTACCGCAACCTGATGGTCGACATGCAGCCGAGCAACAGCAAGCTGCGTGAACGCGCCCTTAGCATTGTGCGGATGGCCACCGGCGCGGATGACGAAGCGGTCGCGCGGGCGATGGAGGCGACGGGCAACCACATGAAAGCGAGCATTGTCATGCTGCTCGCGGACGTTGACGCGGACGAAGCGTTCCGGCTGCTGGAACGGGCGGGAGGCGTCGTGCGGGAAGCGCTCGCATTGGCCGGGCTGGATGCGTAGTCGCAGACGGCGGTGTAGGCGGAGGGATCCGGCCGCTCGAACAGTTGGAAAGGTTTTTCGGGAGAAAAGGTATGGGCGAGGAACGTACGGGGGAGGGGAATTCGGTGACGCTGAAGCGGATTACCGGATCGTGGTTCGATTTTTATCACTGCAACCCTTATGAAGGGGACTGCTGGAACGCGACGACGCAGCAATTTACGGCGGAGGATTGGTATTTGAAGCTGAAGGAAATGGCGGAAGCGGGGATGGACACCCTGATCCTGCTTCACGTCGCGCTGCACGGCAAGGCGTTTTATCCGTCGGAGGTGCTGACCTGGCGGTGGGACACGGTGTGTCCGGACCCGCTGGAAGCGGTGCTGGACGCCGGAGACCGGCTGGGGCTGTCGATCTATGTCGGTCTCGGTTTTTTCACCACGCCGATCATGGGGCCGCACTCGACCTATGGGGACAAATCCGGACTGCGCGACAAAATCGCCGAAGAGCTGAGCGCCCGGTACGGCCATCACGCGTCGTTCGTCGGATGGTATTTTCCGTCGGAAGCGGCGATTATCCGCTATTTCGAGGACGAATACATCGCCTATGCGAACGAATTGGCGAACGTATGCCGGAAATTCGGCCCGCAAAAAGTGCTGATCGCGCCGTACGGTACGCGTTCGGTCGTCAACGACCGCCGCTTCGTCGACCAAATCCGCTCTCTGGAAGTCGATTATATCGCCTACCAGGACGAGATCGGCGTGAACCGGACGACGTTCGAAGCGGCGGACGAGACGTTCGCCCGGCTGCGCGAGGTGCACGATCAGGCCGGCAAGCCGCTGTGGGCCGACGTGGAAATTTTCAAATTCGCCGGCAAAGTGCTGCATCCCGCTCCTTTCGAACGCGTGCGGCGGCAGCTCGAAATCGTGTCGAAGCACGTGGACAAAGTGCTTTGCTACCAATACCTCGGCATGATGAACAAGCCGGGCAGCCCGGTGCACGCCGGACACGAGACGTCCGTGAAGCTGTATGAAGACTACATGAACTGGGTTCGCCAACAGGGGTTGCTGTGAGCGTGACGGACGTTTTGGACGGCCGAAAGCAAGACAGGATGAAAGCGGGGAGATGGCTCTGAAACAGAGCGTAGTGTTCGGGATCGATATTGGCGGCACGAACATCAAAGCCGGCATCGTCGACGCGGAAGGAACGATTTTGCATACCGATACGATCCCGACGGAAGCGAAGTCGGGACGCGATTCGCTGTTGACGAAGCTGTACGAGATTGCCGATCGGTATGCCGCCCTGGCCCGGGAAAAAGGGTGGGAGCCGGCGGCGCTCGGTGTCGGGACGGCCGGGTTTGTGAACGCGCGCGAAGGTCGTATCGGCTACGCCACTTCCAATCTGCCGGGGTGGACCGGCGTGCCGCTGCGCAGCGAGCTGGAGCGGCACACCGGACTGACGGTGGCGCTGGCGAACGACGCGCATGCCTTCGCCGTCGGCGAAGCTTGGATCGGAGCCGGCCGGGATTTGGACGAGTTCGTGTGCATCACGCTCGGCACCGGAGTCGGCGGCAGTTGGGTGGTAAACGGCCGGCCGCATTACGGACGGGACGGGTATGCGGGCGGTTTCGGCCACATGGTGATTCGGCACTCGGGACAGCCGTGCAACTGCGGCTTGACGGGATGTTGGGAGCAGTACGCTTCCGTCACGGCGCTCATGCGCCTTGCCGCCGAAGGCGGGATCGACACGGCCGCCATCGGCCATTCGGCCAAGACGTTGTTTGAGCTTGCCAAACAGGGCGATGTCCGGGCTCTCGGCGTCATCGATCTGTACGCCGAATACGTCGCCGTCGGGTTGACGAACCTCGTGCATGCGCTCAACCCGCCGGCGATCGTCATCGGCGGAGCGGTTACGGCGCAGGGCGACTTTTTGTTCGACCGGATTCGCCGCAACCTCAAACAGCAATCGATGCCGGCATATGACAACGTCCTCGTCATTCCCGCCCTGCTGGGCGAGCACGCGGGGCTCGTCGGCGCCGCCAGGCTCGCCATGCAGCGCCTGGAGGAGCGCGGCAGGGAGTAACGATTGTTCCGAAGGCTTTTTCGCAATATGTATAAAGCCCGGCTGTCATTCATCAGCCGGGCTTTTAACGTGTCGGCGGGCGAATCGCCCGATTATCGGCAGGGTAATCACCAAAGTTTCGGGCAAAGGATCGCCATTGTATCGGTCAGCGAACCGTCGATGTATCGGGTGGAGAATCGCCGAGAAATCGGCCGGCGAACCGCCATTGTAAGCCCGAGACAGACGGTTCGTCGCATTAAACGGGCGAAATGACGGGCCAATCCAGCTCGATGCCTTCGCGGACAAGCAGCTGCTGAAAGTCTCTCAAATGCTCGGGCTTGTTCCGGACCTGTTTCGGCGTCAGTCCCTTGTCGAGACAGTAAGCGGCCAGCAGGCCGACGGTTTCCCCGATGTTCCATTCGACGGGGTGAAGCCGGAAGCACCCGTTCGTCAAATGCGTGACGCCGATGTTTTTGCAGGCGGGCAGAACGTTGGTGACGCGGATCGGGATCAGGCTGCCGAGCGGGATTTGGAACGGGTAGCTCGGCGTGTAAAAGCCTTCCCTGCCGCCGGTCGTCGGGTGCAGATCGATCCGGTAGCACCCGATGCCGACGGAATCGTCGAACTTCTCGGGACCGCTGTCGCCGCGGACGACCGCGCTGATATGCTGCTCGAGCACCGTGAATTCGGCCTTGATTCGGCGGGATTCGCGGATGTACGGATACTTCGCCAACCCGTCTTCTGTGCCCATCACGTCTTTGCGCAGCCGCAGGCCGGGATATCCGAATCCGCCGTCCTCCCGCGGCGCTTCGGTTTGCAGCCAGTAGAGCAGGCTCAGGCTGAGCTGCTTGGCGCGCTCCAGGTGCGTACGCCGTTCTTCCTCGCTGACGTCGTAAATGTTGCCGAGCCAGTAGTCGTTTTGCGGCCAGTTGACGATCGTCACGTCGGATTCGAACGTGCCGGGAGCGAAATGCTTCCGGTCGATGATCCGGCGGTACTCAAACAAGGAGAAAACGCCGGGATCCCCCGTGGGAAACAGGCTGAACGATTTGAAGGGGCTCAAATTCGACGTCGCCCAGCTCAGCATGACGTCCTTCATGAACGGAGCCCGATACGTTTTCCAAAATTCATAGTCCCGCGGTTTCGGAATCGTATGGTCTTCGCCTTCGACGTAATCCATCGCGAAACAAAACGTGAACGACTGAATGTCGTCCGGCTCGGCCGGTCCGTCCAGCGCGTTCGGCTCGCCGGTTTCCGCCTTCGATTCCGCTCCGGTGACGTATTCGACACCCGCCAGCGGAAGCAGATCGCCGCATTCGGTAGCGTCCAAGAAGTAAGGGGCGACGAGCGTTTTCGTCTCGTTTGTGCGCGTGCTGCGCACCGTGACGGACTTGACGATGTCGCCTTCCGTTTCCGCGCTGACGACCTGATGCTCGGTCAAAATCGTCACTTTGCCGCTGTGCACGTATGGCGCCAGCATCTCGTGGAAAACGGCGAGCGCAACGCGGGGATCGACGCACAGACGGCTGACGGTCCCGTTGCCGGGATTCAATCGTTCGTTCGCCCGCGCTTCCGCGGTCAGCGGAAAATGCCGTCTGTAGTACGCGCGAACGCTGTTGCGAAACTGGCGGTACGTCCGGGTGCAGCCGAACTGTTCGATCCACCGGTGTTCGTCGGGGGGGACGGCCTGGCTCGTAAACTGGCCGCCGATCCAATCCGTTTCCTCCGTCATGACGACCTTCATTCCGGCCCGCGCGGCCGCCATCGCCGCGGCGCAGCCGCCGACGCCTCCGCCGAGAATGACGACGTCAAAGCGCAATCGTTCCGCTTGCTGCATAAAGAATCCTCCTAACGATTGCCGCCGGGAAGCTGCGTTTTCAGCCAGCTGTCGACCTGCGACACGTATTTTCGGGTAATGAGCTGCGGGCGGGTAATCGCTCCGCCGACCACGACGTATTCGGCGCCTGCGGCGAGCGCCTGTACCGCCTCCTCCGGGCTCCAGATGCGTCCCTCGGCGACCACCGGCTTCTTCAGCCGGCTGCTCAACTGCCGGACCAGCTCAAGATCCGGGGCTTCCTGCTGCGGGCTGTACGGCGTATATCCGGACAGCGTGGTGGAGATCAGGTCGGCGCCGAGCTGCTCGGCGAGTATGCCTTCCTCCAATGTGGAAATGTCCGCCATCACGGCGACGCCGGCTTCGTGGCAGCGGCGAATCAGCGCGGGAACCCGCTCGAGGCGGCCTTCGCGGTTCGTCATATCCATCGCCACCACGTCGGCGCCCGCTTCGATGATCGCCTCCACGTCTTCGAGCTCCGGCGTGATGTAGATGTCGGACCCGGGGATTTCGCGCTTCAGCAGGCCGATCACCGGCAGTCCGACCGCCTGCTTGATGTCCCGGATATCGACCGGGCCGTTTGCGCGGATCCCGATAGCGCCTCCCTGCTCGGCGGCGATCGCCATAAGGGCCATCGTGCCCCGCCGGTACAGCGGTTCGCCGGGAAGCGCTTGGCAAGAAACAATCAATCCTCGTTTGGCAAAAATCGATTTCATCTTCCTCTCTTCTCTCCATCCTGTTTCAAAACGTCTTCAACCGTGAGGTGGCCGAGGATGGCGGCAAACGTCGCCGCTTTGCGGTAGGTCGTCGTCACCGGCGAGCGCTCGGGATCGTCGTGTTTCACCTTCGGTTCGAATACGGAAATGCCCTGCCGCTCCAGCTGTTCGTCCACCGTCCGCAGCCTGCGTTCCACATATGCCCGCGCTTCTTCCCGCTCGGGGAAGCAGGCCAAGGCGAGCATGATTTCGGGCACATTGTCCCAGTCCCGGCACCACCACGGCGCTTCGTTGTCGTCGTTCGGTCCCTGTTTCAGCGCCTCGATGATCGTGTCGACGGCCTCGCTCGCCACGGCCGCCCACGACCGCCGGACGGAAGGCGAGAGCAGCGGAATGACCGAATGCGCGAAGGCGATGATCGTCGCTTGGTACGCGACGCTATTGCCCATATGGACCGTGCCGTCCCAATTTTCGGTATACGGCCACCAGCCGGGACTGTGTTTGCCGAACCGGCTCATGACGTGAACGACGATCTCTTCGGCTTTGCGCAAATATTGGTCGTCCCCCGACAGCTCGTAGGCCCGCCCGAGGGTGTGCGCGGCGTAAATATCGCCGTTCAGCACGTCGTGGGATTTCGCGTTCGGGTTTTTGTACACGGCGCCCGGATTTTCCGCGGCGACCTGCGTCAGCAAGTAGTCCGCCGACCGCAGCAGGCTGTCCTTGGCGGCTTCCTCGCCGGCGGCCCGGTACACGCGATACAGGCTGGTGGCGGAAGCGCCGATTTCGGCGATGTCGACCGTCCCGGTTTCCCCTTTCTTTACGTAATACGGCTGTCCGAACGCGCCCTCGGGCAGTTGGCGCCTGCGGACGTCCCGGGCCAGGCGGGCCGCTTTCTCCAGACCGTCTCCGCCGTGAAGTTCGGCGTCCAGCACGTAAAAAGACGCGGCTGCGGCGGTCGTGCAGCAGCTGGCGGCATCGCCCAATTCGTCGTCGTACATGCTCCAGATGTCGTTGTCCCCATCTTTCCGAAGCCGGCTGTCAAAGTAAGGCTTCAGCTTGGCAGCAACGGAAGCGACACGCTCCATGCTAGATTTCTCCTCTGCAGCTGATGTTTGGCAAACGCTAGCATACAATGAGTATATCATAAATTGGAGAAAAGTTCCCCTAAAAAATATATTTGTGGAGAAAATCTCTTTTTCAATTTCGTAAAAGAGTGGCGTCTGAAAGAGATCTGAAAAACATTCAACAAGACGCCGTACGGCCGAAACACTGGTCACACCCGCATTTTTTTGATAAGATGGCGATAGTGAGTTTGGACGAAACATCGCAGAGGATTCCGACGAAACGGGGAGGAAAACATGAAGAGAAAAATGCGTTCCGATATGATCAAACGCGGCTTTGACCGCGCGCCCCACCGCAGTTTGCTGCGGGCGGCCGGCGTGAAGGAAGAAGATTTCGACAAGCCGTTTATCGCGGTGTGCAATTCGTATATCGATATCATTCCGGGCCACGTGCATCTGCAGGAATTCGGACGGCTCGTCAAGGAAGCGATCCGCGAAGCGGGAGGCGTGCCGTTCGAGTTCAATACGATCGGCGTCGACGACGGCATCGCGATGGGCCACATCGGCATGCGCTATTCGCTGCCGAGCCGGGAAATCATCGCCGATTCGCTGGAAACCGTCGTCAACGCGCACTGGTTTGACGGCATGGTGTGCATCCCGAACTGCGACAAGATTACGCCGGGCATGATGATGGGCGCGCTGCGCGTCAACATTCCGACGATCTTCGTCAGCGGCGGCCCGATGAAAGCCGGCAAAGACAGCAAAGGCCGCTCCATTTCGCTGACCTCCGTGTTTGAAGGGGTCGGAGCGTACCAATCCGGCAAAATCGACGACAAAACGCTGATGGAACTGGAGCAATACGGCTGTCCTTCCTGCGGTTCCTGTTCCGGCATGTTTACGGCGAATTCGATGAACTGTCTGGCCGAGGCGCTTGGGCTGGCGCTGCCCGGAAACGGGACGATTTTGGCCATCGACCCGAAGCGGAAAGAGTTCGTCAAGGAATCGGCGAGACAGCTGATGAAACTGATCGAGCTCGATCTGAAACCGCGCGACATCATTACGCCGGAAGCGATCGACAACGCGTTTGCGCTGGACATGGCGATGGGAGGCTCCACCAATACGGTGCTGCACACGCTGGCGATCGCCCACGAAGCGGGCATCGATTACCCGATTTCCCGCATCAACGAAGTGGCCGAACGGGTGCCGCATTTGGCGAAAATCGCTCCCGCCTCCGACTATCATATCGAGGATGTGCATGAAGCCGGCGGCGTCAGCGCCATTTTGAACGAACTGCTCAAAAAACCGGGCGCCATTCACGGCGAATGCATTACGGTGACGGGCAAAACGCTCCGGGAAAACGTCGAAGGCTGCGAAATCCGCAACAAAGACGTCATCCGTCCGCTGGACAACCCGCACAGCGAGAAAGGCGGACTGGCCATCCTGTTCGGCAATCTCGCCCCGGCCGGCGCCGTGGTGAAAGTCGGCGCGGTCGACAAGTCCGTCGGCGGATATTTCAAGGGAACGGCCATCTGCTTCGATTCCCAGGACGACGTGCTGAAGGGAATCGCCGAAGGCAAAGTGAAGGAAGGCCATGTCGTCGTCATCCGGTACGAAGGGCCGAAAGGCGGCCCCGGCATGCCGGAAATGCTCGCGCCGACTTCGCAAATCGTCGGCATGGGTCTCGGCGCGAAAGTCGGACTGATTACCGACGGGCGCTTCTCCGGCGCGACGCGCGGCATTTGCATCGGCCATATTTCGCCGGAAGCGGCGGAAGGCGGACCGATCGCCTTCGTGCAGGACGGCGACATCATCGAGCTGGATTTGAACAACCGCAAGATCGAGCTGCACATCAGCGAGGAGGAAATGGAGAAGCGCCGCGCGGCTTGGAAAGGTTTCGAGCCCAAAGTGAAAACCGGCTACCTCTCCAGGTATTCCAAGCTGGTCACGTCGGCTTCGACCGGCGGCGTCATGAAGATTTGATCCGAGCGGCTGACGCATCGATCCGAGGCGTATCGGCGCCAAGCCGTTCATATCCGAGGACGTTTCATCATCCCCCGGACTCCCTGAAGGGAGTCCGGTTTTTTTTACATTCAGCGATATCGGGCATCTGCGCGAAGCACCGCCCCGCCGATCCATAACCGATACTTTTTGCAAAAAACGGGCACATTAGGAGCGGACCACAATTGGTGGAAAACCGCAACACCGGGACCGGCGCCGATCCCCGGAAAAAAGGAGTCGTTATGAAAGCCGTTACCTACCAAGGCATGAGAAACGTCGAAGTCAAGGAAGTTGACGATCCCCGGATTGAAAAGCCGGACGACATTCTGGTCCGCATCACCCGAACCGCCATCTGCGGGTCGGATTTGCACCTCGTTCACGGCATGGTTCCGAACTTGCCGAAGGACTACATCATCGGTCATGAACCGATGGGCATCGTGGAGGAAACGGGGCCGGAGGTCACGCGCGTCAAAAAAGGCGACCGGGTCGTCATCCCGTTCACGATGGCGTGCGGCCGATGCCGATACTGTCAAAACAAGCTGGAAAGCCAATGCGACAACGCCAACCCGCACGGGGATTCCGGGGGATATCTCGGGTATTCCGAAACGTTCGGCGGTTACGCGGGAGGTCAGGCGGAGATGGTACGGGTGCCGTTCGGCAACTTCACCCCGTTTCGCGTGCCGGACGATTGCGAACTGGAGGATGAGCAGCTGCTGTTTCTTTCCGACATCGTTCCGACGGCCTATTGGGGCGTGGATGCGGCGGGCGTCAAACCGGGGGACACGGTCATTGTGCTCGGCTGCGGCCCAGTCGGCCTGCTGGCGCAAAAATTCGCCTGGATGAAAGGCGCCGAACGCGTCATTGCCGTCGATTATATCGGCTACCGGTTGGAACACGCGAAACGAACGAACCGGGTGGAGATCGTCAATTTCGAATCGGAGGACAACATCGGCAATCATTTGAAGGAGTTGACCGGCGGCGGCGCGGACGTCGTCATCGACTGCGTCGGCATGGATGGAAAAAAGACGTTTGTCGAACAGGTGGAAACGCTGCTGATGCTGCAGGGAGGCGCCATGGGCGCCATCAAAATCGCCAGCCAGGCGGTCCGCAAAGGCGGAACGATCCAGTTGGTCGGGGTGTACGGCATGCGTTACAACGCCTTTCCGCTCGGCGACCTGTTCAGCCGAAACATCACCTTGAAAATGGGACAGGCGCCGGTCATCCATTACATGCCCGAACTGTATCAAATGATTGCGGAAGGCCGATTCGACCCGACCGATATCATCACCCACCGCCTGCCGCTTTCGGAAGCCAAAAAGGGATACGAATTATTCGACACGAAAACGGACGGATGCATCAAAGTGGTGCTGAAACCGTAAAAGACAATTTTGTACATCTCGCTCGATGGCAGGGGAACAAATCCCGCCTCGTTCAGTCGGCATTGTTCCCCGCCACGTCCGCGCAAATTCATTAAAAATCGTGCCTCGTCACCACGAACTGGATGACCACGCCGAAGGGATCGCGGACGATGCCGTACGCGGGACTGAAACTGTTCGGCTCCAGCGGGACCAGCACGGCGGCTTCCGGATGCCCGGCGACACGGCGGAAAAGCGTTTGAATCGCGGATTCATCCTTGGACTGGATGCAAAAGGAAAAACGGTTTCCCGCCTGCCACGGCCTGGACGCATCCATCGGCTCCTCGTTCAGCATCAATTTGTTTTGTCCGATCTGCAGCACAGCGTGGGTAATGTAATGCTCCTGCCCCTCCGGATACGAAAAATCCGGATCCATCTCCTTCATTTGTTTGTACGTCACTTTCAGCAGCGCTTCGGCGTCCAAATGTTGTTCGTAAAACGCAATCGCCTGCGCCGCCCTCCCATTGAAAGACAAAAACGGAATGACCTCGAAATTCATCTTGAACAACCTCCCAAATATAATTTGCGGCATCTCGACTCAAGGATAAGTTATAATGGTGACAAAACATGACACCTTAAAGGTGGCGAGCATGAAAAAATCGGAACGTTTGCACGAAATGCTGAAGTTTATGAATCAGCGCAGGCGATTTACCCTGCACGATTTGATGGCGGAGTTTCGCATTTCAAAACGAACCGCGTTGAGGGACATCGCCGCGATCGAACGGCTCGGGGCGCCGATTTACGCGGAATACGGCCGGAACGGCGGATATGTTTTGATTTAGCCGGTGCGTCTGCCGCCGATTTCGTTTACGAGCGAGGAAGTGTACGCGCTGTATCTTTCGCTGCGAGTGTTGGAGTCGGTGACGGACATTCCGTTCAAAGCGACCTATGCGTCGATTCACCGCAAATTTATGGAAGCGCTGAGCGAACGGCAAATGGAACAGGTGCGCCGTATCCGGGACCGAGTCGGTTTTTATGTGACCAAGCAGCAGACGGCTTGTCCCTGGCTGGAAACGGTGTTCACGGCGACGACGGAAAACCGGGGATTGAACATCGTGTACCGCGGGGAAGCGCGCCGTATCCAGCCGATTTTCGTTTACCTGATGAAAGGTTTTTGGTACTGCCAAAGCGTCGATCTGGACAAACAAAGCTATCGCGTCTTTCGGTGCGATCGAATCGAACAGGCGGAACTGGCGGACATCGAACCGATCGGGGAAGCGGCTGAACAGGCGCGGCGCTTGTGGCAGCCTTCGGCGAACGCGATCCCGTTTAAGTGTTGGCTGGACGACAGCGGAGTGGAAAAATTCCGTTCGGAACCCTACCCGTCGATGAGACTGGCGGAAGAACACGGAAAGATGCACATGGTAGGCACTTTTGAGCCGGAAGAACTGGACTTTATGCTGAAATATTTGAGCAGCTTCGGAACATCGTTGAAAATCGTCGAACCCGAATGGTTAAGGGAACGTTTAAGAGCGTACTATCTCGAATTGATCGAACATTTGACGGTATGAAAACGGGTTTTGTGTGATATTTAGCACAAAAGGATGCGGAGAAACGGTGCGGGAACGGGTTTTGTGTGAAATATCGCATAAAATGAACGGAGGATCCCGGTGGGGGTATGCGTTTTGTATGAAATTTAGCACAAATGACTGCGCGCGGCGGATGCGATGGATCAAACTCTGGACCGTGTGCGCGGCTCATGGCACAACGGATCATCGAGAGAGAAGTGCGGTATTGATTGGCGGGTGCCCGCCGCCTCGGACCGTCGCGTGATTTTGATCGATGCGAAAAGAACAAGGCGGACTCGACGTGTCTTCACCGCCAAAACGGCGGTTTTGCGGTTGGTGACTGCGGCCGGTATCTTTGGGTATCTTTTTGCCAAAAAAAATCGTACCGTTTCAAGTATAGTATAATAGAAAAAGAATCGGGGCTCGCCGGACCGCCCGATCGAATTCACCTTTTCCGAGAGGATTGGCCGATGATCAAACAATTGAATGTGCTGAGGGCGCTGGCCGCGCTTTCGATCGTCATGATCCATGTGACCTCGGGCCAGATGTTGACGAACGATACCGCTTATACCGTCAACCAGCTGTCCCGTTTTGCCTCGCCTTTGTTCATCATCATGGCGGGAATGGTGCTCGTATACGTCGAAACGAGCCGCCCCTCGCCGAGCGTGGCGTATTTTTACAAAAAAAGGTTTTCCAAAGTGCTTGTCCCTTACGTGCTTTGGACTGTCGCATATGTGTTGTACAATCAGCGCCATCTGGTCGTGCAGCTGCAATGGCAGGAGCTCGGCGCCTATTTCGCCGCGCATTTGCCCGGACATTTGCTGCGGGGCAGCGCTTTTTCCCATCTTTACTTTATCTTGATCATGGTTCAATTATACGCGCTGTTTCCTTTGCTCCACCGATGGCTCAAGGCGCATGCCGCCTCGATGCTGTCGGTGTCGTTCGCGCTGACCGCATTGTTCAATGGGCTGATCTATGCGCACCGCCTGGGTTGGATCACGCTTCCCGCACTTCCGGTTCCTTATGTCGTGCTGTTCGTCAACTGGCTGTTTTATTTTTGTCTCGGCATGGCGGTTATGCGCCATGAGGCAAGATGGAGGCGCGCCGTTTTGTCGAAACCGGTCCTGTGGCTGATTCCGTGGATCGTCGGGGCGGCGGTGCTGCTCTATGACGGCCGGGCGACCGGAACGTTCGATATCAGCGTCAAGCCGGCTTCCATCGTATACGGAGTGTTCAGCTTCGTGCTGCTGTACGCGATCGTATACAAGCTCCGGCTGCCCGACACGCCGCTCGTCTCCAGGCTTGGCGCCGGCGCGGAATGGATCGCCCGAAATTCCTTTCTCGTCTACTTGCTGCATCCGCTCTGCCTGAACGCCCTGGTGAGAGCCAGCGTAAAATTGGAACGCGGCAGCATTTTTTACAAAGAGCAAGGTTTGGCGCTGCTCTATGTGTGCACGATCGCCTGCACGCTGATCGGCATCCTGGTCATCAATCGGCTGCCGTTTTCCGGCTGGCTGGGCGGCGCACGGAGGAGGTCGCGGTCCTCAAAAGCCGTCATCCTGCCGGCCGGGCAAAACAAATCCGCGCAGTGACATCGCGGGGTTGGTTACGGGATGAGACACGGGGAATTTTTCGCAAGGAGAGCATTGTAGGAGGAGGACCGGCGGTCGGCTGTGGTCCTCCTCTTCGTGAAAGGAAACGCTAAGGCAAAAAGCATTGTCGAAGCGTATCGAACATGGAAAACTGCCGGTGTCGGAAGTGATTCGGTTTTCAGGATTCGCCTCTCGCAATCGGATTGTCCGGGTACGAAATCCAGTCGCTCCAGCTTCCGAGATAAAGCCGGACGCGTTCGTACCCCGCCGCCTTCAGCGCCAGCACGTTCGGACAGGCGCTGACGCCGGAACCGCAGTAGACGACGATTTCCGCGTCGCGGGGAATGTCGCGAAACCGTTCCGCCTGCTGATCCGCCGGTTTCCATCGTCCGTGTTCGTCCAGACCGTCTTTCCAAAAACGGTTCACCGCGCCTGGAATATGCCCCGCCCTTTTGTCGATCGGCTCGGAGTCGCCTTTGTAACGCGACGCTTCGCGGGAATCGATCAGCACGAGCCCGTTTTCTCCGAGCCGGTTTCTCAGTTCCTGCACGGAGATCATCATACCGGTGTGCACACGCGGCGAAAAATGTTTCGGCCGCCGCCGTGCCGGCTCGCGGTCCGATTCATATCCGGCTTCCACCCAAGCCTTGAAACCGCCGTCCAGCACGTACACGTTCCGGTGACCGAGAAAACGAAGCATCCACCATAAACGGGACGCCATCATGCCGCCCTGATCGTCGTAGGCGACGACGACCGTGTCGTTGCCGATGCCCAGCTCGCCCATGCGCAGGGAAAACGTGCCCAAATCCGGAAGCGGATGCCGGCCGCCGTGTTCCCGAACCGGGCCCGACATGTCCCGTTCCAGATCGATGTACACGGCCCCGGGAATGTGCGAACGGTCATACGCCAACCTGCCGTTGTCCGGATGTCCGAGCTCAAACCGACAGTCTGCGACAGCAACATTGTCGTCCCGCAGATGTTCATGCAGCCAATGCACTGAAACAATATCGTTCACAGGTTCACTCTCCGTAGGTCATACTGCTGTCCTTTTTTCCAAAAACCCAACCCCATTATACTCCAAATCGCGAAAATTGTCGGCGGTGATTCCATGGACAAGATCCCATTATTGCACGGCTTTTTCTCAGCCGTCATGCTTCACGCGCCATGGTTTGGATTCTTTTATCGTGAGGAGTATAATGGAGTTGGCATGAAAAAATAGAAGTGTCTGGAGGGAAGAACATGTACGACATTGCGATTGTCGGAGGCGGCCCGGCGGGTGCCAGCGCGGCGCTGTTTGCCGCCAAGGCGGGGAAAAAAGTGCTTCTTCTCGACAACGACCAAGGTTTGACCAGACGGGCGTGGGTGGAGAATCATTACGGCGTTGAGAAAATTTCCGGTTCCGACCTGGTGGACGTCGGCCTCAAACAGGCGACCCGTTTCGGCGCCGAGCTGGTGAAAACGAAAGTGACGGGAATCGCCAGAAAAAACGACGGCTTTGAGCTGACCGCCGATGGCGCCTCGTACGAAGCCAAATACGTGATTTTGGCCACCGGAGCGTCGGTCGAACTCGCCCAGGCGGCGGGTGTGGAAACGAAGGAAGGCACCGAACCGCGCATCAAGACCGTCCTCAAAACCGACGCCGACGGACGGACGAACATTCCGGGCATTTGGGCGGCCGGCACCTGCGCGGGCGTGAGCGTACATACGATCATCACGGCAGGCGATGGGGCCAAAGTGGCCATCAACATCATCAGCGAAATGAACGGGGAGCGTTACGTCGATCACGACGTGCTGCCGAAATCCTGATTTTCGGGCCAAGCGCATGCGGGCAATCGCGGCGCGATCCGGATCCCGCCAATCATCGGGAAAGACAAAGTCAGCCGGTGACGTCCGGCTGGCTTTTTTGTCGTGAAGCGCCTCCATTTTTTGGGAAGCGGGAGGCGTTCACCCGATTTTTTTCGGCAAGAGGGGAGTCGCACACGACCAGGCTGCGGACCTGCTTACCGGCAGGGCGGCTGATCATACCGCATCCGAGCGATGACACGCGCGGAAACGGACCAAACGTTCCACCGTAATGGTGGAAAAGATGTCTCCCATACGCGCCCTTTCCCCGCAAAAAAGGATAGATTACACACCGCCGCTGATGATAAGATGAATGGTAATGGGAAACGATTCCGAAAACTTTTGAAGGGGCTGTATCGGAACATGGAGCATCGAGATACGGCACACGAACGGGAGCAACGTCCGGGTACGGAGCGTCCGGATGCGATACGCCCGAAGGCGGAGCGATTCAGGCGGGAACTGCCGATCCTGACGAGTCCGGACACGGAACGCCGCGCGGAAGCGCCGGAGAAACCGTGCTGTTCGGCCGCCCGCAGCATGCCGATGGAGGGCGATTCGTCCGCTTCCGGCTGCTCGCCGTCCGGTTCCCGGCAGGGAACGGATGGTTCGACAGTTCCATCGGGTCAGCGGGATGCGGCCCCTGGAAAGGCGGCGGCCGAACTTCCCGCACGGTCGAAGATGCGGCCGAACGACGGGGGGGAATCGATGATTTATCTCCCCGGCGGCACCTTTTGGATGGGGACGGACAGCGACGAAGGATTTCCCCAGGATGGCGAAGGTCCTGCCCGCAAAGTGACGGTAAAACCGTTTCTGATTTCCGCGGTGGCGGTGACCAACCGCCAGTTTCGGCAGTTTGTCGAGGAGACCGGGTACGTCACGGAAGCGGAAAAATTCGGTTGGTCGTATGTGTTTCACCTGTTCGTCAAGCCGGGGGTGAACGTGCTCGGGTCACCGCGGCAAGTCCCTTGGTGGTTGGCGGTGGAGGGCGCCAACTGGGCGCAGCCGGAAGGACCGGGGTCGAGCATTGAAGACCGGTTGGACCATCCGGTCGTGCACGTATCCTGGAACGACGCCCAAGCCTACTGCGCCTGGAGCGGCACTCGGCTGCCCACGGAAGCGGAGTGGGAGTTCGCGGCAAGAGGCGGACTGGAGCAAAAAACGTACCCGTGGGGCGATGAACTCAAACCGGACGGCGAACATCGCTGCAACATTTGGCAGGGGAAGTTTCCCGATGTCAACCACGCTTCGGACGGATATGTCGGCACGGCGCCGGTTACCGCCTACCGTCCCAACGGTTACGGTCTCTACAATGTCGTGGGCAACGTATGGGAATGGTGCACGGACTGGTTTACGCCCCGTTACCACACCGTCACGTCCGATGAGAACCCCATCTACACCGAACCCACCGGTTCCCGTTCGATGCGCGGCGGCTCCTACTTGTGCCACCGTTCGTACTGCAACCGTTACCGGGTGGCGGCGCGCAGCTCCAACACCCCCGACAGTTCCACCGGCAACTGCGGATTTCGCGTCGCGGCCGACGTGTCATGACGAAGACGTGTACTTGCCGCGAAGAGAGAGACCAAAGCGTGGACATACCGGGGCTAAGGGAGACCGGGGCGCGATCATGCCGGAGCGTAGGCGAAACCATGCCGGAACGAAAGGGAGGCGCCGGATGGGAGGCGCCCGATCGCGATGAAAACGAATCCAAGACGCGCGAAGGCGAAACGGATCATCGAAAACAGCTTGTCGGAACGTTCGCCAATGAAGCGGACAAAGCAGACATAACCAGTTTGAGGTTCAGGAGGCATGATGTCGATTATGATCAAAGGATTGACGAAAGCGGGCATAGGCGCCGTCGATGATGTGCAGCTGATCCAAAAGGCGGCGGAATACGGATTCGGCGCCGTCGATATCGATGCGAAATCGTTGGAGGAACGGCTCGGTACCGAAGGCGCCCGTGAGCTGTTGGCACAGCACGGCGTCCGCATCGGGGCGATCGGGCTCCCGGTGGAGTGGCGCGGTTCGGATACGGAGTTCCGGCAAGGACTGGAGTCGCTGGCCGCCGCGGCCGCCGCGGCGGAAAGGCTCGGCTGCGACGCCTGCTGCACCTATATCCTGCCGTCCACGGATCAAAAACCGGCGCCGTTCATGGCGGCCGCCATCCGGCGCCTGCGCATCTGCGCGGAAGTGCTCGGCGCGCACGGCGTCCGGCTCGGTCTCGAATTCGTCGGGCCGCATCATCTGCGCACGGCCTGGAAACACCCGTACATTTGGACCGCCGAGGAAACGCTGGAAATGATCGCCGCGATCGGCCTGCCGAATGTCGGTTTGCTGGTCGACACTTTCCACTGTCACACGACGGGGCTGACCCCCGAGGATTTGCTGAATTTGCGCGCCGAGCAGATCGTCCACGTACATATCAACGACGCGCAGGATGGGCCGGTGGAGCGGCTGCTCGACAACGACCGGCTGTATCCCGGCGAAGGAGCGATCGATTTGCCGGCGTATTTGCGCAGTCTGAAGCGGATCGGATACCGCGGCGTCGTCGCCCAGGAAGTGCTCACGCCGGAACCGCCGTCCGGAACCTTGGACGAACTTTTGCAGCGTTCACGCGAAGGGTTTGACAAAGTGTTCGCCTCCGTTTGTCACGGCCGCAAAATTCCTTGCGGTCAGGCCTTTCGTCGGATTCACCGCCTAATTCTTGCGGCGGCGGCAACCGCGAAGTCGGTCGCGGTATCGCCGTCGTCCGCATGCCCATGATCCGCAAGCATGCGGTGATGCTGCGGACGGGTTCATGCCCCCTCTTCGAGCGTTTCATTTTGTACAACAATTTTGTCCGAAATGGCGGCAAACCGCTGAAAGAGCTGCATGTTGCGCCGTTGATATGGAATTTTATGAAAAAAACCCAACGGAATCCGTTGCACGAAATGCAGCACATGTTCGAGATCGGTGCTTTTTTTGTAAAAAAAGTTGCACTTATTCCAACGGTCGACCGGAAAGGAAACGCAATAAAGGAAGGGTTCGATCGCCCATCCTGAATGGGCGTGTAAACGCGAAGAGACGGCGGCACGGATGCAAAGGCGTTCGATACGCCGGGTTCCGCCCAGGTCCACATTTTGTCCACAAATTATAAAAAAGTGACCGGTTACCGTAAAGACAGCCGTCGTTCCGAGCCCATATAATGAAACCGATTACCCAGAACAGGCCGGATGCGAAAACTTTCCGTCAACCGGAAGTTTTCCGTTCCGCCTCCACACGATCTGGCAAGGGGAAGGTGATTGGCTTGTCCAAGGTAAAAGAGATTTGGATTTACCACCACAGCCATCTGGACGTCGGATTTACCCATGTGCAGCCCGCGCTGTGGGAACTGCAGAAAACGTACATCGACCAGGCCATCGACTTGTGCGAACAGACGGAACACGAGCCCGAGGAATACCGGTTCCGCTGGACCTGTGAAGCAACCGCGCCGGTCGTGCGCTGGTTGGAAAGCGCTTCCGATCGCGATCGTGAACGTTTCGTCAAATATGTGCGCAACGGCCAAATTTGCATTACCGCGCTGTATATGCATACCGCGCCGCTGTCCGGCGCCGAGCAGCTGGCCCGCATGCTGTATCCGGCCCAAAAACTGCGCGAGACGCTCGGCGTGAACATCAACACCGCGATCAACCACGACATCAACGGCCAGCCGTGGACGTTGGCGCAAATTATGCTGGACGCCGGCGTCGAACTGTACACGACGGGCATCAACATCCACTTCGGCGGCCTGCCGCTGCCGCGCCCGCTCGTTTTTCGCTGGCAGGCGCCCGACGGCCGCGAGCTCTTGACGTTCAACGGCGAACATTATTCGGTGTTCACGCAATTTACCGAGCTTTGGGAAAAAAGCATCGACAAGATGAAAAAAGGCATCGACGAATATTTGTCCCGTTTGGAGCAAGAGCAGTACCCGTATGACTTTGCGTACATTTCCTCCACCAACATTCCGATGTTCGACAATACCCCGCCGGACCCGGAACTGCTGGAAATGATCCGGCTCTGGAACGAAACGGTGGGGACGCCGAAGCTGCGGATGGCGACGCCGGAAATGCTGCTGGAAAAAATCAAAAGCATGCCCCGCGAGCAAATTCCCGTGTACGCCGGGGACTGGACGGACTACTGGAACTTCGGCGCGGCGAGCTCGGCCAAGGAAACGCGCCTGACGCGCCGGACGAAGCAGACGCTGAAGACGGCCGAACTGCTGCAGGCGTTCGCGCAGCCGGTGGCGCCGGCCGAACGCAAACTGCTGGAGGAAGCGTGGGACCAACTGCATTTGTACGACGAGCACACGTGGGGAGCCAACGAGTCGGTTACGAAACCGGATTCCCATTTCACCGCGATCCAGTGGATGCACAAGGCGCACACCGCTTACCAGGCCAACAGCCTCAGCGGTTACCTGATGCACAAACAGCTGGAGGCGTTCGCCGGCAATGCGCTGCAGTCCGGCAAACCCGACGGGCTACTGCTCGTCAATCCGACCCATGTGCCGCAGCGCGTCGATGTCCGCGTATCCGAAGAATTTACGTTCGAGGGAAGGCACACGTCGGCGAACCGTTTCAAATACCAGCAAAACAACGAAGATACCGACTGGACCCAACCGAGCCTCGGCACGGTCGAACTGCCCCCGTTCGGGTGGAAAAAAATTCCGTTTGACCGCCTGCGGAAGGCGGACAAAAACGAGGTCGCGCTGACCGACCGTTCCATGGAAACGGCGTACTACCGCCTCGCTTGGGATCCCGATACCGGGCGCATTACGGAACTGTACGACAAGGTGCGAAACTGGCAGATGATCGATCCCGCGTCCGAGTGGACGTTGTTCCAGTACGTGCGGGAAACCGTCGATCCGCTGAAAGCGCCCGAACATCGCGTCACCTTGTTCCCGCGCGACGTGGTAAAATGCAACAACAACATCAGCTGCTGGAATCACGAGTGGCCGCCGAAGCGCGCCGGAGCGACGCGCTTGATCGAATGCCGCGCCTACGCCCACGATTCCGGAGCGACGCTTCTGCTCAAATGGGAGGCGCCCGGCGTGGAATGGCTGGAACAGCAAATTACGCTGCTGGCCGACAGCCCGCTGATCGAGCTGACCGCGCAGTTTTACAAATCGGACATTCGCACGCCGGAGTCGATTTATTTCGTGTTTCCGCTGCAGCTCGGCGCGTGGCGCGCCAAGTTCGACACCGCCGGCACGTTTGTGGAACTCGATGACGAACAGCTGCCCGGTTCGTGCCGCGACTACGTGACCGTCGACACGTCGGTGTCGGTGTTCGACGCGCAAAAAGGCGTGACGCTGGCTTGCCCGGACGCGCCGATGGTGCAAATCGGCGATTTTCACTTCGGCAAGGAACAGCGCAGCGTGCCGCGCCGGGAAAATCCGCTGTTGATCGCCTGGCCGATCAACAACTACTGGGATATGAACTTCCGCGCGAACCAACCCGGCGTCATCCGCGTCAAATACGCGCTGAAGCCTTTTTCGCAGTTCGATCCCGCGGACGCGCTCGGCACCGCCATGGAAGCCTATGCGCCGGTGCAATTGTTCCCCGCGGTAACCTGCCCGCAGGAAGAACAGGGCGCGTTCCTGTCCGTTGACAATCGGAATGTGGCCGTGCTGCATGTGAAGGCGGCGGAAAAAGGCAACGCGGTCGTGCTGCGGATCATGAACTTGAACGACAGCGGCGATGAGACGGCGGTGCTGTCGTTCCCCGGCAGAAGCGCGGTGTCCGCTTACGCGGCGGACATGCTGGAAAACGCTGGCGAAAGCCTTCCCATCCAGGACGGTGCGGTACGGCTGACGGTTCCGCGGCGCCGCTTGGTGACGGTGAAAGTGGAATTTTGAGGGAGGCGGATCCCGCCGGAGAACCTCCGCGGGCTGCTCCGGCGGTTGGATTCCGCCGCGCGAACCAACGGCTCACCCGTTGGACTGGCTGAATTTTTTCCGGAACTTGCCGGGCGGCATGCCCATTTCGTCGGTGAACACCGTCGTAAAATAATGGACCGTATCGAACCCGGTCCGATCGGAAATCTCTTTGATCGTCAGGTCGGTCGTCGCCAGGAGGATGCCGGCCTGACGTATTTTTTCCTTGCGGACGTAACTGGAAAAAGACTGCCCGAGTTCCGCGTCGAAAATGCGCGACAGGTGGCGTCCGGAAATGTGCAAATAATCGGCGACGTCCTTGAGCCGCAAAGGCTGCGACAAGTTGTCGCGGATGTACAGCTTGGCCTGATAGACGAGGGTCGAAGCGACGCGGCGCGAATGCTCCCTCTGCTCCTTGTCCGTGGACGGTTTGTCGCAAAACACGTTCATGAATTGGGTCAAAATCGCTCCGCACATGCGCAGCACGCTGTCTTCGAACAGATCGGGAGCGCTTGCGGCCGTCAGCAGCAGCGACTGCCACAGCTGGACGATCGGCTCGCCGGCGGCGTTTTCCAGCATGATTCGCTCCGTCGTTTCCATTCGCGAGTACAGAGCGGCTCCCTCCGCGGTCGACAAATCGCGGTCCACCTCAAAGGCGACGAAGATGATGTCCAGTCCGGTATCGCTCAAAATTTGATGCATGATGTACGGCCGCGACAAAAACAGACTGCCTTCGCGCAGCGGATAGACGATGCCGTTTTCCACATAGGACCCTTCTCCGTCGACGATATAGCAGATTTCGTAAAAAGAATGCTGATGCGGCTTGTTGTTGCCGTGACCGGCCTGCGCCCCCCAATAGTGCACGACAAACGACACCTGTTCCCCTTTCAGGTGGATCGCTTTTTGGTTGAGCACAATCATGCCGTCGACCAAAGCGGGATTCCAGCCCATGAGACTCCCCCTTCCGTATCCCTCATTTTAGCATAAACAGAACGGACAATCCCATGCCATGTCTTTATTTTATAAAAATCTGGCGATATCCTGAAAAGACATCATTTTTGGACTAGGGTACAATGGAATAGGAAAGAAAGCGAATACAAAACTTCCCAGTTCCAACCTTCAACATCGCGATAGGGGGTGAAAAATTGAAAACTGCCCGCTTGCTGCACCATACGTTCGTGTACGCGCTTTTGCTCGCCGGCAGCGTGATGTTTTTGATGCCGCTCGCCTGGATGGTATCCACTTCCCTGAAAGGCGATGTGGGCATGTTTTCGATTCCGCCGCAGTGGATTCCCGATCCTGTCCATTGGGACAATTTTTCGAAAGCGGTGCAATCGTTTCCGTTTCTCCGGTACACGTTCAACACCGTGCTGATCACGGCGCTGACGATGCTGGGAACGATGCTGTCCTCCGCGTTTTGCGCGTACGCGTTCGCCAAACTGCGGTGGCCCGGCAGAGACTTTTGGTTCATCGTGATGCTGTCGACGATGATGCTGCCGCCGCAGGCGACGATGATCCCGCTGTTCATTTTTTACAAGGAGCTCGGCTGGATCGACAGCTATTTGCCGCTCGTCGTTCCGAGCTTTTTCGGCAGCGCGCTCTATATTTTCCTGATGCGGCAGTTTTTCATGACGATTCCGAAGGAGCTGAACGAAGCGGCCAAGCTTGACGGCGCCTCCGAATTCCGCATCTGGTGGCAGCTTTACATGCCGCTGTCCAAGCCCGCGCTGGCGACGCTCGGCATCTTCACGTTCATGTTTACGTGGAACGACTTTCTCGGACCGCTCATTTATTTGAACGATCCGGATTCGTTTACGCTCGCGCTCGGACTGCGCAGCTTCCAGCAGCAGTTCGGCACGCGCTGGAATGTGATGATGGCGGCTTCGCTGCTCGTGATGCTGCCGACGATCGTGCTGTTCTTTTCGTTCCAGCGGTATTTTATTGAAGGCGTGACCTTGACCGGGGTGAAAGGATAACCGCGGCGTGGCGGATCACCCGGATGGGGAGGTGGTCGGCGGGTACCGCACCGCATGAAGAGAAGTCGTACCCGTTTTTCGGACGGCCGGCGCGGTCGTGCGTTCCGGGTGGAGAAGTTGAGTTGGAATCTATTCAAACAGGAGGTCTTCTATGAAAAACAGAAAATGGTTTTCCATCATGGCGGCAGTCATGGTGCTGTTCCTCGTCTTGTCGGCTTGCGGCGGGGGCGGCGGCAAAAACGATCCCGCGCCGACGGGGTCGACTTCAGACAATGGCAACGGCGCTAACAACAGCGGCAACAACAGCGGCAATAGCGGCGACAGCGGCGGCGAAAAGCCCGAGCCGGTGAAAATTTCGTTCTGGCACATTTATTCCGACGGTCCGATGAAGGATTTGATGACCCAACTGCTGAAAAAATTCCAGGACCAAAATCCGCACATCACCGTGGAAGAGCTGGGCATCAACTTCTGGGACTACTGGACGAAACTGTCCACCGCGATGGCCGGCGGCAGCGGACCGGATTTGGCGATGAACGATACGAGCACGCTGCCGTCGCGCGCGAAAGCCGGTTCCATCGTCAACATCGACTCGTTCATCCAACAGGACAATTTTAATACCGACGACTTCTTCCCGGTGCTGATCGACAAGATGAAATACGAAGGCAGCCTGTACGGCCTGCCCAGCGACACCGACGTGCGCGTGCTGTACTACAACAAGGCGCATTTCCGCGAAGCGGGACTCGATCCGGAAAAACCGCCGACCAACTGGGACGAAGTGGAAGAGTACGCCGAAAAACTGACCAAGTGGGGAAGCAACAACCTGATCGAACAGATCGGCTTTGCGCCGTCGCTCGGCAACCTGCATTTCTGGACGATCGCTTGGACGTTCGGCGGCGATTTCTGGGACGACGAAGGCAACCCGACGTACACGAAGCCGGAAAACCTCGAAGCGCTGCAGTGGGAAAAGAAAATCCAGGACAAATACGGCGTAAAGGCGATGTCCGCGTTCAACTCGCAGGCGAGCGCGCTGCAGTACAGCCCGTTCATCGCCGGCAAGGTGTCGATGATCGTCGACGTCAACAACCTGTATGAAGACATCAAACGGTACGCTCCCGATCTGGAGTTCGGCGTGGCGCCGATTCCGTACAAACGGACGCCGGCGAGCTGGTCGGCCGGATTCGACTACGAAATCGTCGACAACAAAGATCCGAAACGCGCGCAAGCGGCCTGGGAGCTGCTGAAATATTTGACGAGCCCGGAAGTGCAAATCGAGATTCACAGAACGTCGGGATCGCTCGTCTCCAACATGAAAGCCGCAAAGGCCGACGAATTCATGAGCGACCCGATCTGGAGCATGATCGTCGAACAGATGGACGTCTCCCGTTTCATCGAGTACATCGACGCGATGCCTTCCTGGCACGCCAACTTGGATCCGACGGAACAAGCCGTGCTGAACTCCGGCGAAGATCCGCAAAAAGCGCTGGAAGAAGCGCAGAAAGCCGCGGAAACCGCGGTCAAGAACTACAAGCCGTAAACCGCATCGGACACGGACTCATCGGGTTTCTCCGCCCGTCGCTCGCCGACGGCGGAGAAACTCCATTCCGGAAGGGTTGACGAACTATGGATCGCAGACGGACGCTGAAAATGAGAACGAGAGAGGCCATCACCGGCTACATCTTTTTTTCGCCGGGGTTGATCGGCTTGGTTGTGTTTTTGGCGGTGCCGATTCTCTACTCGTTGTACTTGAGTTTTACAACTTACAATATTTACCAGGCGCCGCGCTGGGTCGGCCTGGACAATTATCGCATCATGCTGACGGGCGAAGACCCGCTGTTCTGGAAAAGTCTCGGGAACACGCTGTATTACGTGGCGCTCAGCGTGCCGATCAACGTCGCGGCCGGCGTGCTCTTGGCGATCTTGATGAACCAGAAAGTGAGAGGCATCCGCGTCTTCCGCACGATTTACTTTCTGCCGAGCGTCGCCTCCGGCGTCGCCGTCGCCCTCTTGTGGCAGTGGATTCTCGATCCGAATTTCGGACTGATCAACACGTTTCTCGCCAATTTCGGCATCGAGGGTCCGGGCTGGCTCATCGATGAAAAATGGTCGAAACCGTCGCTGGTGCTGATGAACATCTGGTCCGTCGGCGGGGGCATGATCATTTATCTCGCCGGCCTGCAGGGCGTGCCGGCCAGCCTGTACGAAGCGGCGACGGTGGACGGAGCGGGCGCGCTGCGCAAGTTCTGGAACATTACGCTGCCGATGCTGACGCCGACGATCTTTTACAACGTCGTCACCGGCGTGCTGTCCGGGTTTCAGGTGTTTTTGCAGGCCTACATCATGACCGGCGGCGGCCCGAACAATTCCACGATGTTTTATGTGTTCCATCTGTACAACAAGGCGTTCAAGGACACGCAAATGGGATACGCTTCGGCGATGGCGTGGATACTCTTGGTCGTCAGCCTTTTGTGCACGCTCTTGATTTTCAAATCCGGCTCATCCTGGGTGTACTACGAGGGGGCGGACTCGAAAAAATAACCACACATTCGGATAGGTGAGAGACATGTTCAACAAATATCCTGTCAATCCGGTTCGCAACGGGAAAACATACCATACTGTCGCCCAAGGGTACGACGCCACGTTCGCCAATTGCGAACAGCGGCTCGGCCTCGCCGGCGGCGGGGTGCGGGTCGTCGTCGCGGACGGCGTCAACGGGGTCGATTTCGACCGGTTCGCCGAAAAATGGGAAGCCTACTTTGCGCGGCGCGAGGTGCAAACGCGGGTGATCCGAACCGGGGAATACGTTCGTTCCGAGGATGCGCTGGTTGCGCATTTCCGCGACAATATTACCGACAACCGCGCGTTCGGCTATGTGACGGAAGAAGGCGTCGACGCCTATTTCGGCGAAGAGGCGCGCGAGCGCTGCGGTCGGGACATCCGCACGCTGCGGGAAGAAAACGGCGACGGCCGCACGATCGTGCTCGTGCTCGGCACGGGCGCGCACTGGCTGACCGGCGGCGGCGATCTCAACCTGTACTTGGATATTTCCCGGGAAAATCAGCAAATTTTGCACAAACGAGGCCTTTGCAACTTCGGATTCAGCCGGTATACGGACAATGTGGAAAAATACAAGATCGCCCTCTTCGTCGAATGGCCGATTCTGGAAACTTACCGCAAACGGCATTTGCACGAGTTTGACCTGTTCGTCGACATGAACCGTCCCGACGAGCCGGTGTCCGTCCACACGGAGGAACTGTCGGACATCGTGAAGGATATTGTAAAATATCCCATGAGGGTCAAGCCTTTCTTTGCGCCGGGCGTCTGGGGCGGCCAGTATTTGAAGCAGCTGGCGGATTTGCCGGAAGATTGGGTGAACTGCGCCTGGAGTTTTGAACCGATCGCGCCGGAAAATTCCATTTTGATCGAGGTCGGCGGCACGGTGATCGAAGTGCCGTTCCTGATCGTCATGGATACCGATCATTTGAGCGTCGTCGGCGAACGCGTCGCCGGGCTGTTCGGGGACTTTTTCCCGATCCGCTTCGACTATCTGGACACGATGGACGGCTCGAACTTGTCGGTGCAGGTGCATCCGAAGCAGCACTACATCCGGAAGACGTTCAATTATCCGCTGGAGCAGCAGGAATCGTATTATATCATGGAGAAGAAGCCGGGTTCCAAAGTGTACCTGGGCTTGACGGACTCCTGCACCGAGGAAGCGTTTCTCGGCGCCGTCATGAAGGCGCAGGAAACGGGCGAACCGATCCCGTTTACCGAATACGTGCAGGAATGGGACTGCGAGAAAGGCGATCTGTTCCTGATTCCGACCGGCACGGTGCACTGCTCCGGCAAAGACAACCTCGTATTGGAAATTTCCGCCACGACCTGGTGGTTCACTTTCAAAGTTTACGACTATGTGCGCAAGGATCTCGACGGCAAGCCCAGGGCGATCAACATTGACCACGCCAAGGCCAACATCGAATGGCATAAGAAGCGCGAATGGGTCAAGGACAATTTGATTCAAGAACCGGTGCTCGTCGGAAGCCAGGGGGCGAATGAGGAGTACCGGCTCGGAAAGCGTCCGGATCTGCTGTTTTACGTCAACCGCATTCACCTTGTGGACCAATGGCGGGACAATACCGGCGGCGAAGTGCTGCTGATCAACCTGGTGGAAGGGGAGCGCATTCGCGTGCGGTCGGTCCGTCAGCCGGAAGTGTCCGTCGAGCTCGGCTACGCGGAGTCCTACATTTTGCCTGCCGTATTCGGTGAATTCGAGATCATCAACTTGGGTTCGGCACCTTGCAAAATCGTCAAGGCAGGAGTGTCGCCGGAATGGGATGTGAAGATTGTCGAATGAACAAGTACGCCATCGCCTTTGATGTCGGGGGCAATTTCATCAAAACCGCCGTACTTGACGAGCAGGGACGCGTCCTGACGGGCACCTACGCCATCTACCCTTCGCACTCCAAGGCGTCAAAAGAAGAGATCCTCGACCATTTCGTCAGGATCATCAAACAGCAGACCAACCGCATACTGGACAAACAGTTCCAAATTTTCGGCGTCGGGTACGCATTTCCGGGACCGTTCGATTACCCCAACGGAATTTGTCTGATCAAAGGCGTGGACAAATTTGAACACCTTTACGGCGTCAACCTGCGCGAGGAAATCATGGGGCGGCTCGCCGCCGACGACATTTTTGCGGGACGCAAAACCAAGGATTTCCAAGTCGTGTTTGAAAACGACGCCAACCTGTTCGCCTTGGGCGAAATTCTCAACGGAAAAGCGGGCCGCTACGGCCGGTCCATCTGTATCACGATCGGCACCGGCACCGGTTCGGCGTTTGTGGACGGCGGCTCGCTGGTCACGACCGGACCGGGAGTGCCGCCGAACGGATGGGTGTACAACACGCCGTTCGGCGACTCGATCGTGGACGATTACATTTCCACGCGCGGCATCTTGCGGCTGGCGGCCGATTGCGGCGTCGGCGCGGAGGCGGCGGAAGTGCGGGCGATCGCCGAGATGGCGAATAGCGGAGAGCAAGCGGCGCGGCGCGTGTTTCACCGGTTCGGGCGGCTGCTCGGCCAAATGCTGGACCCGTTTGTCCGCTCGTTCCGGCCCGATGCGGTCATCATCGGGGGACAAATCGCCAAGAGCAGCGATCTGTTTCTCGCCGGCATGGCGGAGACGCTGGACTGCACGAAACTGGCCGTCGAGTTCGCGGAAGACACTTCGCTCAGCACGTTTGCCGGCGTGGCCAAACTGCTGATGGACACGCTGGATAAGACCGCAGGCCAGGCGCAAGCTTCTTCCGATGCCGGTTAAACCACCTTTGCGACCGGGAGGGTTTTTTGCGAAATGATGCGGCAAAAACCTCGATGGGCTGCGGCCGGCGCGGCGCTGGCCGCGCTTTTGATCGTGTCCGCCGCGGGATGCACCGCCGACAAAGGGAAAGAGGCGCCGCCTGACGGGTACGGCGCCTTTCTTCCTTCCGCCGCCTTCGCGGAGGAAGGGGATGCCGCCGTCGTCGCCGACGGTTCGGGCATGTCCGGGTCGGAGGCGAAATCCCATACGCACAGCGCGTCTGCGGCGGATATGTGGCGGGTTACCCGCGAACGCGGCGGGCCGGGGATCGCGCTGACGTTTGACTTGGGCGCGGTTCACCCGCTCGGCGAAATGTGGATTTGGAACTACAACGCGGCCGATCCGGCGACGGGCGAATCCGCCTCGCAGTACGGCCTCAGGGAAGTTCGCATTTATTATTCCGCCGACGGAAACGACTGGACGGAACTGAAGGGGGAAGGGCATCCCTACCGGTTCGCCCGCGCGCCCGGCGCCCACGGGGCGAAGGCGACGAATTTGGACGCGGAAGGCCATCCGCCGGTGCGTTTCGGCGGGGTGCCCGCCCGTTACGTGAAGATCGAGGCGGCGGCGGAACCGGGGAAAGGCAACTGGGACGAAGGCGCCGGCGGCACGAGCGACTACGGATTGAGCGAAGTGCGCTTTTATCGCGATGCGCCGGCCGCCGCGAGCGGCGAAACGATCGTGCCGGTGTCCGTATGGTCCAACGTGCCGTCGGCGGAAGGCCGCGGTCCGGAATTCGCCGCCAACCACAGCGGCATGTCGGGAGCGCGCTCGGTCGCCGATACGCACGGCAGCGATCCCGGCACGATGTGGCTTGCCGCCGCCCGGCCGGGGGAGGCGGTCGAATGGGTAGCCGACCTCGGCGGAACGTATCCGCTCGGGGAAATGCACGTTTGGAATTACAACGGCGCGGACGCCGCCGAAGGAGCCGCTTCCCTCGATGCGGGACTCCGCCGCGTACGCGTCTTCCATTCGCTGGACGGCAAAGAATGGACGGAACTGAAAGGCGAAGGGTATCCATACGAGCTGGCGCGCGCCGACGGCGGCGAGAAGCTGAAACCGACCGGGCTGAACGACGGAAAGGGTTCGCCGATCCGGTTTGACAACGCCTTCGCGCGATTTGTGAAAATCGTTCCGGAAGCGGAGGCGGGCGCCGGCAACTGGGGGGCCGAGCGGGACGGCCTCGTGCTGTACGGGCTCAGCGAGGTGCGCATCACGCTGGGCGAAGGGCTGCTCGCGGAACCGGCGCCGGAATGGACGGCGCTGTTCAGCAGCTACGAAGGCTGGACGGGAGCGGACGGCATTTACTCCGTCGCGCTGAACGGGTACGACGCTCCGGGCAAAGCGGCGGAGACGAAGACGCTGTTCTGGTTCAGCGACACGTTCATCGGCAAAGTGCACCCGGTGACGCGCCACCGGCTGTCGTCGAACATGTTGAACAACACGATGGCGCTGTTGGAAGGCGGTCAACCGGATCCTTCCCGAATAAAGTTCATTTGGACGGCGAACATTCCGGACGTCAACCTGTTTACGCCGAAGACGGCGAACGCGCCGCAGGGCAGCTGGTATTGGCCGCAGGACGGCGTGCGGATCGGCGACAGCGTCTATTTGTTCCCGCTGCTCATGGTTCGCGATCCGAGCGGTCCGCCCGGATTCCAGTTTCAGATCGCGGGCGTGTCGATGGTGCGGCTTCCCGTCGGGGATGACGGCCCCGAGTTCGAAAACCAGGTCCAGTTTGAAACGCCGCTTTACGCGAAACTGCCCGACGGCAGCGGGGAAATCGTGTTCGGCGCCGGCGTCATGGACAACACGGAAGCTTCCGGCGCGCCGAATCCGGACGGATACGTTTACGTGTACGGGTACCGGAACTTGTTTTCCGGCACGAAAAGTTTGCTCGCCGCGCGCGTCCGGCCGGATCAGATCGAGGATTTCAGCCAGTGGACGTATTGGGACGGCGGCGGCTGGTCGCAAGATCCGATGGACGCTTCGCCGCTGTTGGACGGCGTGTCCGCGGAGCTGAGCGTCACGCCGATGGCGGACGAACCGTTCAAGGGCAAATATGTTGTCGTCTCGGAAAAAGACACGTTGAGCGGATACGTCGCGATCAGCGCCGGCGACAGCCCGGTCGGGCCGTTTCCGGAGTTTGCGCCGGTCTACTTCGTGCCGGAGGCGTCGGACGAGGCGAAGCGCGCGGGCATCATCACTTACAACGCCAAGGCGCATCCGCATTTGTCGCAGCCGGGCGAACTGTTGATTTCTTACAACGTGAACTCCACCGCCGCCACCGGCAACACGTATGACGGGGACATTTACCGTCCGCGATGGATTCGGCTGAAACTGATCGGCCAACCGTGAGGTACGGCGCTTGGACGCCACGCACATCATAAGGAGGTCATCCCATGAACACCAGTTCCACGGTTCCGCCGCGGCGCGCCGGAGATCCGCTTCCGGTCCGCCGGGTCTGGGCGGAAGAAGGCGCCGCCGTTTTTGATTTCGGAGCGACCTATCCGGTCGGAGAAATGCGCATCGACGCCGGTTTCCTGCGCGAGCACGCGGACGTTGCGGGCGGCGCGACGTTGCGTCTGTTCCATTCCCTGGACAACGCCGTCTGGACGGAGGCGGGGACCGTGTCCGCCACTGATGGGGGGGCGGCGATCGAGAAGGTTGCAGGCGTTGACGGGGCCGCGCCGGCCGACGCGTTCCCTGTTCGCCTGAACAGCGCGCTGGCCCGATACGTGAAGGTGGCGGTGGAAACGGCGCCTTCCGGCGGCGCTTCCGTCGTTTCCGGGGCAGGCGTTGCCGGCGCGCTGACGGCGCCCGGCCGCGTTCGGTTCGCCGCGGGAACGGGTCTTGCGGCGGAGCCGGACGAAGCGTGGACCGCGCTGTTTCATCGCCGAAGCGGCTGGACCGGCTCGGACGGCATTTACGCGACGGCGTTCGACGGCTGCGACGCCCACGGATCGGCCAAAGGGAAAAAATCCGTTTTCGTGTTCGGCGACACGTTTATCGGGGAAGTGGACGCGGCGACGGACGAACGCATCGATCCGGTCATGATCAACAACACGCTGGCGGTGCTGGAAGGGGACGAACCCGACCCGGAACGCATCCGCTTCGTCTGGAACGAAAGTGCGGACGGAAAGCCGCAAAGCGCCATTGTCCCGCGCACCCCGAAGGCGCTGGCCGTCGAGGGTTCCTATTACTGGCTGCAGGACTGCGCGTCCATCGGCGGCAACTTTTATTGCTTTCCGCTGATCGTCGGCCCGAATCCCGACGGTCCGGAAGGGTTCCAGTTTGCGGTGCACGGCATCGTCATGGTGACGGCTCCGATGGGCGAGGACGGGCCGGATTTGTCCGCCCAGCGGCAGATGGACACCCCTTTGTATTACACCGCGGCCAACGGTCGGACGACGTATTTCGGCGCGGCGCTGTTTCCGAACACGGCGGCGGCGGGGGCGCCCGAACCCGACGGATATGTGTATGTTTACGGTTTGCAAAACGGCGGCGAACGTCCCAAACTGGTCGCCGCCCGCGTGGCGGAGCGCGAGATCGAAGATTTGTCGGCGTGGAGATTTTGGAACGGCGTCGAGTGGACGACGGTGAAGGAGGACGTCGCTCCCGTCGCGGACATCGTTTCGCCCGAACTGAGCGTATCGCCGGTCACCGGAGGGTGGCTTGACGGGAAGTATGTCCTCGTTTTTCACCAGCCGTCGGAAACGGGCGGCACGGTGTCCATCAGCACCGCCGATTCTCCCGTCGGCCCGTTCGGCGAACCGGTCCGGCTGTTTGCCTGCGACCCGTTCCACAAAGATGCCGCCGTGTACAACTATAACGCGAAGGCGCATCCGCATTTGTCGCGGCCGGGCGAACTGCTCGCGAGCTACAACGTCAACTGCACGAGCTGGGACATGCTGATGAAGCACGCGTCCATCTATCGGCCGCGTTTCGTGAACATTCGCGCAATCCGCTGAAACCGCCGCGGAAGCGGCATCGGGAACGTCCGGCGCGACGGGTCGTTCCCATCGATGGCATGCAGCGTCGGAGGTGGGATTTTGGCAGGCTTTCAGGAAAACGTCCGATTTTTCGGCCGCACCTATGAAGAGGACGGCATCCGCTATTTCAACTGGACCGCGTCCGGATTCGAATTCGCTTTTGAAGGCACCCGCGCGGAAGCGGAACTGGTGACCAACCAGGCGGGCGAGGAAGGCAAAACGGCGTATTTGAACGTTTTCGTCGACGTCAGGGAGGAGCCGGCCGACGCGCGGACGATCAAACTGGACGCCCCGCGCAAACGGTACGTGCTCGCAGAAGATTTGCCCTACGGCAAACATACGGTCAAAGTGATCAAGCGCACGGGCAACTTGACGGGCGGAAGCGATCCCGCGAAATTGTCCACCAAGGCGGGACTCGTGTCGCTCTCCATTCCGGGCGGGAAATGGCTGCCGGCGCCGGCTCCGAAGCGGCGGAAACTGGAGTTTATCGGCGATTCCATTACGGTCGGTGCCGAACTTGGGCGGGAACCGGCGCCCGTTCCGCTGGACGACGGCTGGAAAACGTATGCGGCCTATGCGGCGAGAGCCCTGGACGCGGACTTTCACGTGCTGGCCATCTCCGGCAACGGCGTCATCTGCAGTGTGTTTGGCGAACCGCTGTTTGAGCTGCCGGACGAATTTCCGTGGACGGACCGGTACAACAAGCCGGGTTTGCGCTGGGATCACGCGCAGTATCAACCGGACGTCGTCGTCGTCAATCTCGGTACGAACGACCTGGCGGGCATCGGACCGGGCAAGCGGTTTACGAGGCGGCAGTTCGAGGACGCTTATGCGGCGTTTTTGCTGGAAATCAAGTCCAAGTATCCGCAGGCGAAAGTGATCGGCGCGCTCGGGGCGATGTCGGAAGGGAAGGACGACCTGTTTCCGCAAGTGGAAGCCGCGCTCGCCCGGGCCAACGCGCAGTATGGCGAAACGTTCGGTTACAGTCTGAGGCTGGTCGACAATGTGGCGGAGGACGGCCGGGCGGGCGATCATCCGTCGGAAAAAGCGCATATCAAGCACGGAAAAGCGCTGGTTGCGCGAATTCGCGAAATTACGGGATGGTCGTAAGTCGGTTTTGCAAAGGCAAATTTTCCAATTGGGGAACGATGAATGCAGCAATCCCGAGAGGCTTGGTCTCTCGGGATTTTTTTCAACGTGATAGAATTTATAACTCAACTTTCGCACCTTGAAAATTAGTGTTAAGCCTTGATATGACTAGGATTTCTTATTGAAAAATCTCGTTCTTGACAGAAAAACACCTTTCCGTTTGGTAAAATGGAAGTGGATA
>Ga0068700_100055_pt1 | contig 98135 bp, 70 predicted proteins | sample CeladaPassaD2F04_FD_62229 | JGI IMG/M metagenome (GOLD analysis project Ga0068700, IMG submission 62229) | Cellulose-adapted microbial communities from the Joint BioEnergy Institute, USA - Passage D2F04 | ecosystem: Engineered > Bioreactor > Continuous culture > Unclassified | place: USA, Joint...
CTGAAAAGCATGCTTACTCGCTACATGGAACTTCGTCAACCTTTTGGAACCGCCTAGTGCGGACCCGCATGCTAGGTGGTGAGAGAGGACGGGGGCTAGCCGCCCCCTCCTACTCGATTGCATTTAAGGACAATATAACGACGTTATGGAAATATTGACAGTAAAATATAACGCTAGTTATAATTTGGATACGCTTTCCAAAAAAATATCAAAATTGAGGAGGTTGAAGAAGATGAATCCACATGCAAAAAAGGCGGTTCTGGTCATGCTGGCGCTGCTGATCGTATTCAGCCTAGCCGCATGTTCCAAAAAAGAAGAGCCCGGCGCTTCGGAAGGACAAAACACGGGGGACGACGCGCGGCAAACACAGCAAGCGCCTGATGCCGCCGAGGAAAATGAGGACGAGAAGCTCGTGACCCTGGAATGGCTGACTTATCAGTACGGGCCCGTCGATGAAAATGCCCCCATCAAGAAATTCGTAGAAGAAAAGTTTAATGTGAAGCTGAACATCTGGTACATGGATGTGACCAAACGTCAGGAGCTGCTCGGCGCAAAGCTGGCGGGCGGAGAAATTCCGGACTTTATGACCGTTTACAGCAGCGCCGATCTCAAAAGGTTTTATGATGAAGGCATCACGATTTCCTTTACGCAGGAAGAACTGGAGAAATATATGCCGAACTACAAAAAGCTCATCGATGAAGCGGACCCGAACATTTGGAAATACGCGAAAGTCGGCGACGAATATTTGGGGATTCCGAGCCTGAACGTCGACGGTGTGTTCAGCCTCGCCACCGCTTGGAACAAGACTTGGCTGGACAATGTGGGAATTACGAAAGTTCCGGAAACGTTGGAAGAATACGAGGAGGCCGTATACAAGTTTCGCCACAACGATCCCGACAAAAACGGCAAAAAAGATACATACGGCTTATCGCGGAGCGGGATGACGAACGTGTACGGCGCCTACGGCGTTTACCCGGAATTTTGGACCGAACGCGACGGAAAACTCGTCTGGAGCGGCATTTTGCCGGAGACGAAAGAGGCGCTCGCGAAACTGCGCCAATGGAAACAAGACGATGTCATTGATCCGGAGTGGGTGATCGGCGAAAATTCCGGCGGATATTGGGCGGTCTCCAACGCGTTTGTCAACGGAAAAATCGGCGTGTCCAGCCACGGTTCCTATTATCACTGGAGCCCGGAGATTCCGGAATACAACTTTGCCGGCGGCGACAACTACAAGCTGTTTAAAGAAGCGACGAAAGGGCAGGGAGAAATCGCTTTCGGCAAACCGCCGGTAGGACCCGACGGCAAGTTCGGCAACATTACTCCCGGGCTCGTCGGATCGACCTACATGGCGTTCGGGAAAAATGCGGCGGACCCGGTGAAGAAGCACCGCATCATGAAAATGTGGGATGCCTTCTACAGCGACTTCGATTTGTTTGTCAAAGTGAAATACGGAAATGAAGGCGAAAGCTGGCAGCGCGGTGTGGACGGAAAGTCGATCGAATGGAAAGAAGGCTATACGAAACTCGAAGAGCAGGCGAAAATCGGAGGCGGAATCACCTTCACGCCGTTCGGTCATCCCGATTTTTCGTGGAGGGTGCAGAAGGAGAAAAGCATCCAGAACTCCACGGCATTGTTCAAGTTTGACGGCGCAGGGTACTCCAACGCGTTGAAATCGCCGCTGCCGTCCGAAGGGGAGTACTATCAATCGCTCATCAAGCTGCAGCAGGACACGTTTACCGCCATCATTAACGGCGATAAACCGCTCGACGAATTCGACAAGTTCGTGGAAGAATGGAAAAAATCAGGCGGCGACATTTTGACGAAAGAAGCCAATGAGTGGTACAGCTCGCTCCATTAATCCATTTCTGCAAAAAGGCGGTCAGTCGATCTGGGGGATTGGCCGCCCTCCTCTTTGGCAACCATCCAAAGGCTGGGAGTGAAACTATGGCGGAAACCGCGATACCGACGTCCGCAAACCGGAAAAAAGCTCCAAACCGGATCATGACGTGGCTGAGATTGTACAAAAAACATCGCTATTTGCTGCTCATGCTGCTGCCTCCGATCTTGTATTTTTTGTTGTTCAGGTACGTGCCGATGTATGGAGTCATCCTCGCCTTCAAAAATTATCGATTTCTGGACGGCATTTTCGGAAGCGCCTGGAACGGATTGGACAATTTTCACACGTTATTCAATGGAAGAGACTTTCCCAGAGCGTTCAGAAACACGATTATCTTAAGCACATTAAAGCTCATCTTCGGGTTTCCCGCTCCGATCATTTTGGCCCTGCTCTTAAATGAACTGCGGATCATCGTATTTAAAAGAATCGTTCAGACGGTCAGCTATTTGCCGCATTTCCTGTCCTGGGTTGTCCTGGCGGGCGTGTTTATGGAAATTTTCTCCCCTACACGGGGGATTGTGAACTATGTGATTCAATGGTTTGGCGGCGAACCGATCTTTTTTTTCGGCGATCGGGACTGGTTTCGAACGCTGCTGGTCAGTACGGAAGTGTGGAAAACGGTGGGGTGGGGTTCCATTATTTACTTGGCGGCTTTATCCGGTATAGACCCGTCTCTCTATGAAGCGGCAGTGGTGGACGGGGCGAACCGATGGCGGCAAGTGTGGCATATTACCCTTCCGGCGATGATGCCGGTGATCACCATCATGTTCATTTTGGCGGTCGGCGGCATTATCAACGACGATTTCGACCAGGTTTTCAACTTCTACAACCCTGCGGTATATGAAGTCGGCGATGTGTTGAGCACCTATACGTACCGGCTCGGGATCACGGAAATGAAGTACGCGCTCGCCACCGCATCCGGATTATTCGTCAACGTGATCGCGTTTGCGCTGATCATATTGACCAATAAAATCACGAAGCGTTTCAGCGATTACGGGATCTGGTAAGGAGCGAACTCCGATGTCTGTGACGATAGGAAAAAAGTCCGTCGGCGAAAAAGTGTTTGACGCCGCCAACATTTTGTTTCTGACCTTCTTTGCCATCACGGCCGTTTATCCGTTTGTCAACATTCTTTCGATCTCCTTCAGCACGCCGGCCGCGGCCAACGCGTACGGACTGAAATTGATCCCGAAGGAATTTTCGATCGAGGGCTACAAAGAAGTGTTTGCGAACCGCTACATATGGACGGGTTACGCAAATACGATTTTTCGAACGGCCGTCGGAACGTTTCTCAATGTCGTGTTTACCGTGCTGTGCGCATACCCTCTTTCCAAGCGGTATTTGCCGAATCGAAATTTTTACACGTCGCTGATCGTTTTCACGATGTTTTTCAGCGGCGGACTGATTCCGAACTATTTGCTGATCAAGGAGCTCGGGCTGCTGGACAACCGGCTTTCGCTCATCCTGCCGGGACTCGTCGCTCCGTTCACGATGGTCATTGTGCGGAATTTCTTCATGTCGCTGCCGGAGGAGATCGAGGAGTCCGCAAAAATCGACGGAGCCCAAGATCTGCGCGTCCTGTTCTCGATTGTGCTGCCGGTTTCGGCGCCGATTATCGCGACGATTTCGCTCTGGTATGCGGTCGCTCATTGGAACGCATGGTTCGACTCGCTCCTGTATATGCAAACTCCGGACAAAATGGTGCTGCAGACGGTGCTGCGCAAAATTGTCATAGAAGGATCCTCCCAGTTTCAAAACTTCGACACTTACGATCCGGCCAATTATAATGCGCCTTCGCCGGATATCATCAAGGCCGCGACGATCATGGTGGCGACAACGCCGATTTTGTTCGTTTATCCGTTTATTCAAAAATACTTTGTGAAAGGCGTCATGGTCGGTTCATTAAAAGGATAAATTCAGGAGTGGGAAGCGGATGAGCATACCAAAGCCGAAGCGAGGATGTTATTTTACGCCGGACGACGTTGCGCGCGCCAAGGACAACATCAAAAAGTTTGCGTGGGGGGAAAACGCCTACCACCAAATGAAGCGCGAGTGCGACGAGTTTCTTTTGTACGGCGATGAACAGATTTACGCGTGCATCCTCGGCATGAAAGATCAAGTTTTTGCTTACGGCATCGCGGGGTGTCCGAACTGCGGCAAGCCGTTTCCGATGCATCCGGAAGAGCAGAAAACGATGTTTTCCTCGATTGATGCGCTGCCGTTAAAAACGGTCACGTGCCCCGGCTGCCGGATGACGTTTCCGAATGAGCGATTTGATGATCGAGGTCAAGGTGTGGAAGCCAATGGAAAGGGCTATTACTTGATCGGCATGTGGAACTTTTTCACGGGGGGGCGGCTGCTCGGAGGAGTGCATGATCATGAAGGGCTTGTCACCAAGCTCACCTACATGTACATGCTGACCGGAAACGAAGCGTATGCCAGCCGAGCTTTGCTCATTCTCGATGCCTTTTCGGCGATTGCCCCGGGCACGATCGGACCGCGGGATTTTACGCCGTTCGGCAGCGATTTTGAAATCGGTCGGCTGCATATGTTGACAAGCATTGTCCACCGGATTAAAGTGTGTCTGGCGCAAGATTACGACTGGCTCTATGAGCGGCCGGAGCTTGACCGTCCTTCGCCTGCGCTGGAAATGACGGGGCAACAAGGAACAATGCGTCAAAACATCGAGCGCATGCTGAATGACTATATGCTGAGTGAACCGGGAGGGCCGGCGTATGATTTGCACGGCGGCAATTTGACGAATTTGCAAAACCATGAGTCGGACGGTGTGCGGGCGATGCTGGCGGTCGGCCTCGTTTTAAGCAACGAGGACTATTGCAAGTGGGGAATACGTGCGGTCGAAGCTTTTTTTTACAATGCGATCGGCAGAGACGGCATGTATTATGAAGGCTCGTACGGTTACTCGCTGTTTGCCGCAACGGTGTTTTTGGACATGGCGGTGCTGGCGATGCGGGCATCCACCCGGCGGCAGCTGGAGTCCTTTCACCCGTTTTCGTGTGAGCGGTTTTTCCGGTTTGCCGTTGAAAATCCGCTGACCATGCTGTGCCAAGGGCATCTGCCCTGCTACGGCGATTGGGGCAGGGACACGATCCAAGGCCGATCGCCGGATCAAAGACTTGTGGCGGAAACGTACCGCGCGGCGCTGTTTTTTTATCAGTTTACGCCGGATCCGCATATGAGACAGAGAGCGGAAAAGACGCTGCTGCAGTTATATCCGATCATGGAAGACCAGCTCGGCACCCGGGGAGTGGATCTGTTTTTCGGCCATCCGACCGGAGCGAAGTCCGAACCGTTTCGTTTGCCGAATCGGCATACGGTAAAAGGACAAGCGGGCATCGGCATCTTGCGGGATGCCAACGAAACGACCGTCCTGATGCGCATTGGGCAAAACAACACCCACACCCACGATGATGTGCTCGCTTACACCTATTATGCGTTCGGCAAGGAAGTATCGGCGGATCTTGGATACAGCATTTACGGTACAAACAGCCACTTTGGCTGGAGCAGCAAATCCGTCGCCCACAATACGGTGGTCGTCAATGAGGACGAGGGGATGCGCGCAGGCCAAATTTATAAAGCTTTTTCCGGCGGAGAATTCAGTCTGCTGTTTGAGTCCGAGCATTTGACGGCCATCGAAGGACGCGCCCCGGAGTTATACAACATCGATCGTTACGAGCGCTTTTTGGGTGTCGTGCCGTTTGCGGACGGGGTTTCCTATGTGATGGATTTTTTCACCATCTCGGGAGCCCGCACGACCGACTACGCTTACCGGGCTTTTCATGAGAACAGCACGCTCAGTGTGGAAGGAGCCACGTCCGTCGCCGGGAACTTTTGGACGCTGGCCGGAGTCGAGGCCGAGTCGAAGCCTTACTTTGACGAGCCCGGACGCAGCTTTGGGGAACGGTTGACAACGGGCGGGACATTCCGCGAATTGCTTGACGCCGAGCAGGAACGGCTGTGGACTCCGGAGAAAAACAACGGGTACGGTTATATATTCGATGTCAAGCGGTTTATTCCAAACGGGCCGGAAGTTCGCGCCGTTTGGAAATCCGTCGACGGATATTCGCTTCATTGGTTGGGGCTGTGCGACGACGGCGATCAAATTTTGACCGGCCTTTGTCCCAGTCTCGAGGGCGAGACCCGGCATCCCGTTTTCATCGTGCGCAGTACAAGGGAGTGGAAGCGATACAGGTCGGCCGCCTACGTATGCAAGGATGCGGAAGCCGGCGCGCATGTGGAACGGCTCCTTCCGCTCGCCGTCAATGATGACAGGGCTGAAGCCGTGGCGGTGGTTCTGTCGACCGGGATGACCGACTTATGGGTGCACAGCCCCGTAGAGCGGCATCTTGCGATCCAAACGCCGTTCGGTGAATGGGTGGTGAGCGGCAGATGCGCGTGGATGCGAATCGACCCAAACGGAAACATCCGCGCGGCCGAATGCATCCAAGCCGATGAAATGTCGCTCGGCCAAGCGTATTTTGTCGGGCCGAAAGCGGAGAGGATGCGGGTGGTGGAGCTGGATGCCAAAGCTTCGACCCTGTGGTTGAGCGGAAAAATGCCCGGCGATGCGGAACTTCGTCCGCAATATGTCCGGGTATTCAGCCAAGGCGGGGGTGGAAGCGCCCTGTATCCGCTGCGCTCGGTGGAACTTGAGGGAGATCGGGTCAAGGCGGTGCTGCAAGATTCCATGGTTTTGTCCAAAGGAACGGTGGAAAAGTCGACGGGCGATTTGCTGGAAGTCGATTATCCGATTCCGCTCGGGCATAACGGGGACGCGGACAGCGGAGTTTCATCGATGAAAGGAAAAAGAATGGTCGGGGCGGGCAAAGGGCTCGCGGTGATCCATAGCTTGCCGGAATTCAAGAAAATTCGGGTGAAACCGATCGTTCCGTTCGAGGTCGGGGAGTCGTTTGACATTGTCGACATCGCGCCCGGGGATGAATTGGAATGGGTGTTTGTAAACGGAACAAGATCGCGGGAGAGGAGATCAACGAAGAGATGAAAAAGATAACGGCACTGCTCTTGGGGGCCGGCATGCGAGGCGCGTTCGCCTATGCGCCCTATGCGGAAAAATATCCGCACGAACTGGAATTTGTAGCCGTATCGGAGCCGATGCGGGAACGAAGGGAAGCGTTCGCCAAACGATTCCGCATTCCGGAATCGCACGTATTTTCCACGTGGGAAGAAGCTTTGGCGCAGCCTCGTATCGCCGATGTCGCGATCATCTGCACGCAGGATCGCATGCACTATGAGCCGGCCATGAAGGCGCTCGAATTGGGTTACGATGTATTGATCGAAAAGCCGATGTCGCCAAGTCCGCGGGAATGTTTCGAGATGGAAGCCGCCGCCCGAAAAAACGGCCGCCTGCTCATGATTTGTCACGTTCTTCGGTATACCGCGTTCTGGAAGGCCGTAAAACGAGTCATCTCCGACGGACAAATCGGCCGAGTCGTGTCCATTCAGTTGAACGAAAACGTCGGATATTACCATATCGCCCACAGTTTCGTCCGCGGCAACTGGAGAAATGCCGGCGAATCCAGCCCGATGATCCTTGCGAAATCGTGTCACGATCTGGATCTGCTCTGCTGGCTCATGGACCAGGAATGCGTGCGGCTCAGTTCGTTTGGTTCGTTGATGCACTTTACGAGCCAAAACGCGCCCGAAGGTTCCGCAGAGCGCTGTACGGACGGCTGTCCCGCGGAAGAGAAGTGTCCGTTCTCGGCTCCGCGATTTTATTTGAACAACCCCGAATGGGCCAAGTTTGTCACGTTTGACGAAAGCCGCGAAGGCATCTTGAAGGCGCTGCGGGAAGGGCCTTACGGGCGCTGCGTGTACCGGTGCGACAACAACGTGGTCGACCATCAAGTCGTCAATATGGAGTTCGCCAATGGAGCCACCGCGATGTTCAGCATGTGCGGATTTACCCATGATGTGTCGCGAAGCATTCAGATTATGGGCACCAAAGGTGAAATCCGCGGAACGATGGAAGATAGCAAGCTGAACGTGTACGATTTCGCCTCCGGCGAAATGGCGGTCATCCACGTAAAACCGGGCATGAACGGTCACGGCGGAGGCGACGAAGGAATAGTGAGAAGCTTTTTGAACGCCGTGCGAAACCGGGATGCGGACGGTCAAAACTTGTCCTCTGCGGAGGAGGCCGTTAAAAGCCACTTGCTCGCTTTTGCAGCCGAGGAATCCCGATTGAACGGCGGAAAAAGCATCGATATTCGGGCTTACAAGCAATCGCTGCTGGAGAGCATGCGAATTTGACCTGAAGCGGAAGGAAGCTTAACCGGGAGGAGCATTTTTCATGAAGAAAGTGGTTGTCATGGACGGAGCGGTCCGCGTCGTGGAGAGCGATCCGCCTGTCATCTCGATGGAACGGCCAAATCGGGTGCTGATCAAAGTGCATTATTCCGCGATCAGTCCGGGGACGGAGATGGGGCTGTTGGCCAATCCGAACGTTCCGAACGGGTTCGCGCTCGGGTACAGCGCGGCCGGCGAAGTCATGGAAACCGGCAGCGGCGTCACCGGGCTGAAGAAAGGCGATTGGGTGGCCTGTTACGGGGCGCCGTATGTTCATCATGCGGAGCTGTTGGCCGTTCCGGAAATGCTGTGCGCCAAGCTGTCATCCAAAGCAATGTTAAAAGCCGCGGCGTTTGCCGGATTGGGGGCGGTTGCCGTACATAGCGTCAGGCGGATGCGGCTGCAATTCGGGGAAACCGTATGGGTGATCGGCCTTGGGCTGCTCGGGCAGCTCATCCTGCAAATTTGCGCGAGCGCCAATTATCGCGTGTTGGCGACGGATATGAGCGCCGACCGATGCGAAGTCGCCAAGCGTTCCGGGATCGGCCACGTCTATTTGGCGGACCACGAGGAATTGGGATCGGTCATGCGGGAATTTACGGAAGGCTGCGGCTTTGACGCGATCGCGGTTTGCGCCCATTCCCAAAACAAACAAATGGTCAACATGGCTTTGGAACAACTGGCTTTCCGCGGTAAAATCGCCATTGTCGGAAATGTTCCGATGGAGTTTTCCCGCGAATTGTTTTTCCGGAAGGAAGCGGATTTCGTCATCGCCCGCGCCGCCGGGCCGGGGCGTTACGACCCGCAGTACGAAGATCAAGGCGTCGATTATCCGAGAGCGTATGTCAGGTGGACGGAAAGCAGAAATTTGCGGGAGTTTGTCCGCCAGATCGAAGCGGGGGATGTGAACATCGCGCCGTTGATCAGCGCCGAAATTCCTTTGGAAGAAGTGGAAAAAGGTTACGGCAAATTGGCGGAACAAGGTGCCACATTGGGCGTGCTGCTGCGTTATGAATAGGCCGAAAGTTCAGGGAAGGGCGGGGGACAGGAGTCCCGTCCGGAATCGTGGGTCACGCGGGCGGACGCGGTCGTCACGCCGCTTTCGATCGATGAACGCCTAGGGAGCACGAACAGATCCATCCGCATCAAGGGCGGAACCGACACGAGTTTGCTCGGTCGGGTCCGCTTTTTTTTTACATTTTGCACGCCGGTTTTACGTTTATTTAAACTTGGTTTTGTAGAATGGGGGTAATGGGAAGTCAAATGTCCGGATGAGCGTTTTGGTGAAATACATGGAGGGAATGTTTTGTTTTGTGTTGTTTCAAATGGTAATGATTGGACAAATGGGAAACGTTTGACTTTCATCTTATATAATAGTAAAATAGCACTACTTATTACTCAAGCAGATAGAATATTTATGGACTGCAGCATCATATTATGGTGTAGGGAGGGATCCGAACCAAGAAAGCGCATACAATCTCAGTCTCATGGGATCGGCATTCGAAACGTTGGCTCGGAAGGAAGATGTCGTCGGCGCGGTTTCGCCATATTTTCCATTCGGCGTTCACGGTTTTGAGTTTTTTCGTAATGGGTTTGCGTCGCAGGGGTCGTTGCGAGCGGTACCCGGTTCCTGACGGCACCTCCTCATGATGGCTGTCGTGTGGTGCTTTCATTTTTAGAAAGGGGCATGCGAAGTCTTTTTATTTTGGCCGTTTTGATGTTGAGGAAGCTGGTTCTGCCATGACGCGATTCTTTCAGTTTGTGACCAAGCCATCCGATTTCATGATGAGAGGAGAACGATGTATGCACACACGGGTAGATGGGCGGCCATTTCGATGGCCCGAGCGTTATGTTCAAACCATGACAACCATGATCACGGGGTTATTGCTGGCGTTATGCATGTTTTTCACCGCCGTGGGTTCGGCATCCGCCGCGCCGGCATTTTCCGATATTCATGGACACTGGGCGGAACCCCAGATCACGAGTTGGATGGAACAAGGACTGATCAAGGGGTATGGAGACGGTAGCTTCAGGCCGAACCATACGATTACGAGAGCCGAATTCGTCGCACTCGTCAATCGCTCCTTTGGTTTGCGCCAAGCCGGCGATGTCCCCTTTCACGATATAAATGAAACCCATTGGGCATATTCCGATGTTGCGATTGCGGTGCAATCCGGATACATATCGGGTTATCAGGACGGAACCTTCGGTGCGGAAAGGAAGATCAGCAGGCAGGAAGTGGCGGTCATTGCGGCGAAACTGCTTGGCGCTGCTTCCGACGGTAGCGAAGAAGCCGATTTTTCGGATCGCGGCGAGATTGCGGAATGGGCCAAAGCGGCGGTGAATCTCGTTGCTGCCCGGGGCATCTTGACGGGATACCCTGAAGATCGAACGTTTAGACCAAAGCAGCCCATCACTCGGGCCGAGGCTGTGGTCGTTTTGGACCGGGTTTTGAAAGCACGGACGGCGGTGTATGACAAGGCGGGTACCTACGGTCCGGAAAGCGGCGCGGAACACGTTCATCGCGACGTCGTGATCAAGGCGGCCGGAGTCACGTTAAGAAATATGGTGATTCACGGGAACTTGACCTTTGCGGAAGAAATCGGCGAAGGGGATGCTTTCCTTAACAATGTCACCGTAAAAGGGGAAACGTTCGTATACGGCGGCGGAGAAAACAGTATCCACGTTACGGACTCCATCCTGGCATCGATCACGGTCGACAAGAAAACCGGCGGGATCCGCATCGTTGTGGAAGGCGCAACGACCATCACCGAGGTGTTGGTCCACACCCCGGTTTCCCTCGATGCCGGCGAGGCTTTGGCCGCCATCGGCAGCGTGAAACTGAGCGAGCATCTGCCCCAAGGCGCCACGGTCACCTTAATCGGAACGTTTGAAAACGTGGAAGTGGAGGGCAGTGAAATCCGGATTGAAATCCCCGCGGGGAGCGTGGAAAACTTTGTCGCCAGCGAAGTGTCCACGGGCATGGACATTTACTTGGGCGAAAATGCGAAAGTCGTGTCCATGATCCTGGATGCCGTCGCCAAAGTGACGGGGGAAGGAACGATCGCGAAGGTTACGATCAGCGAGAAGGTGAAAGAAGAAATCATCATTGAAACGGAAGTCGAAGAGATCGTTTATCCGGATGAGGAAACGCCGGCTCCTCCCGCGCCGGTACCGATCATCCCGTCCCCGGGAGGCCCTACCCCGATTCAACTCCAGAACGTATCCGTCAGCGGACAATATGTCGTGGGCGAAACGCTGACCGCAACGCCGGCGCCTTCGGGGGCAACGGTCTCTTATCAGTGGCAGCAATCCGATGAAGAGAACGGCACTTACACGAACATTGCGGGAGCACAGACAAACTCGTATCTGATTAAAGAAGCGGATGTCGGCAAGTGGATTCGGGTCCAAGTCGTCGGAACCGGAAACTATACCGGCACTCTGACAAGCGCGGCTCAACAGGTGAAGGCGAAATCGATCAAGGTCAGCGCGGTGGATGTGACGCCGAAGACGTTGGTGCTGACCGTCGGGGAAACCAAACAGATCACCGCCAGCGTTGAACCTTCCAATGCCACGAACAAGAAAGTCGTCTGGACATCCAGCGATGAAAAAGTCGCGGTGGTCGATGATCATGGCGCAGTCACCGCCATCGCCGCAGGGACGGCGAGGATTACGGCGGCTTCCGACGAGGATCGTACGATCACGGCGTCCGCCGACATCCGGGTGATCTCCGCCGGCGCCGATGTGGCGGCGCAAGACTTTGGCGTCTTCATCGGTTCCGGTGTGACGGGATACAGTGTCGGGTTTCAATTGGTGGAAGCCAAAGCGGCCGATGTCGAACAAGTTGTCGTCAAGCTATACAAAGGAACGACTGAACTGGCCAGTGCCACTTCCGGCAAGGTGTTGACCAATTATCCGGACAATGTCAATCTGTCGGCGCCGTTTGATGTGTTCGGCACCTTTGACTATGCGAACGATGAAGGCGGCAACTGGGTATACAGCGGATGGAAAGGGTTCACCACGGACATCCCCGACAAGGCCGAAATCACCGTGACTTTCAAAAACGGAGTGACCAAGACGGCGGTCAACGGGAATTTGACGGGGGACACGGCGTATTTCAGCAATGCGGGAGCGATAACGAAGACGGCCTATTGGGGCAACCCGTATGATGTATTCTACTACTTTGATTTGACATTTGGACACGAATTGACAGTCGGAGATTTGACTTCCCTGGAAGCGAAAGCATACGCCGGCGAGACGTTGCTGTCCACCATCAGCTTGAAGGCCGACAAGTTCGCGGAATACGCAGGTAACACGAAATTGGGCGGCTCTTTCCGAAGCAATCCGGGGGACAGTTCTTCAGACCCCTGGAATCTGCAAGCATTTGACGGAACCATGCCGACGGTCATCGTTATCGAATACGCGACGAAAGACGGGAAATCGTACCGGATCGGCGTCCGGAACGTGAATTGGTTGGATGAAGGATACACCCCGATCCTCTTGAGAAGCGGAAGTATAACCTACTACTACAAGTCCATTCAACAGGCGATCGACGCGGCAACAATTGGAGACAACATCATTGAAGTCCATCCGGGGAATCATGGGACGAATCCGATTGCCATCGTTCAGAAAGCCGGCGTGAATATTACCCTCAAGGCCGTCGGAAATGTGGTGTTGAAAAATCCGATCAAGATCGATGGAGATGGCAGATCCAACGGAGACGAATCGCTCACGATCAAAGGATTTACGTTCGATTTTTCCGAGTCGGGAACTGCCGACATTATTTCGGCGGTGAAGGGCGAGCTGGGTTCAACGAAGAATAATTACGCCCATAACATCACCATTGAGGACGTCAAATTTATAGGGAATCCGAATGCGGGTATCGTGGCGGTAAGAACCATGACGGGCGCCACTTTTGGATTGACCATCAGAAATTGTGAAGGAACCCAGCTGCACAGTTTGGGGCAGATACATGTGGCCAGAGGCCTTATCGTGGAAAATTGTCAGGTGACAGGCGCGGAAGGCGGTATCAATTATTATGGAGACGGCGAGGCGGTGATTTCCCATTTCAAGGTTCAAGCGGCCGATTACGGCGTGCGTGCCGGACAGTCCAGCGGAACCGTGAATCAAAATGCCGTCTTGAAAATCTCATCCAGCCAATTCACAGCGACGTATCCGCTCTGGCTTCGCGCCAACGCACCGCACGAAGTGCACCTTGCCAACAACGAATTTACGGCGCTTGAAGGCGGCGAAGAGATTCGGAATGACGCTGGTGACGGCGTGACGATCAACATGTAAACATGCCGGCTGCCCAACTATCCCCGGCCCCCTCCGGGAGCGACCAAGCTCTTGTGGAGGGCCGGGGGTTTTTCTTTGTCGCGCCGGAATCGCCGGCCGGACATATCCCACAAGTTCGCCGGAAGGGACTATTTCGCATCCGGTCGCCTTATGTTATGCTGTGAATAAATGCCACCCCCCAACAGGAGGCCGAGATGAGCGAAACCGGATTCGAACTGCATATGGAAACGTTAAAGCGCGAGCTGACGTCGTACTGTTACCGCATGCTGGGATCCATTACGGACGCGGACGATGCGGTGCAGGAAACGTACATTCGCGCATGGCTGAACTGGAATTCTTTTCGGGAGGAAGCTTCCCGCAAAACATGGATTTATCGCATTGCCACGAACATTTGCCTGGACAAGCTGAGACAAGCCAAACGCCGTGTGCTTCCCGTCGACCTGACCGACCCGGCGGTTTCCATCGCGGAACCTCGCGAAACACTGCCCGAATCCTCCTGGGTTTGGCCCGCTCCCGACTTGTCCGAAACCCCGGAAGACGCTCTCGTCCGCAAAGACACCCTTCAGATGTGCTTCATTGCGCTTTTGCAGACGCTTCCCCCACGACAACGAGCCGTTCTCGTATTGAAAGACGTTTTCGACTGGTCTTCCAAACAAATCGCGGAAACGATGGACATGTCTCCCGCAGCGGTGAACAGCGCGCTGCAGCGGGCCCGAGACACCTTGGGCCGGGCGGATTTGCGTTCGAAAGAGCTCAATATGATGGACGCCGAACCGGACCGCGAGCTGCTCTCCCGGTATGTGGAAGCCTTTGAACAATTTGACGTCCAGGCGCTGGTCGACTTGTTCCATGAGGAAGGCTGCATGTCCATGCCGCCGTTCCCCATGTGGGTGCGCGGCAGGGACGATTTGTTCCGGTTTTTTTCACTGACGCGCTGGCATTGCGAGGGATCGCGGTTTATTCCGATTACGGTGAACGGCGGATATCCCGCATTTGCGCAGTATGTGCCGAGCCGCGACAAGCCCGTCCTCGTGCCATGGGGCATTCATGTCGTGGAAGTGAAAGACGGGCAGATTTTCCATGTCCAAAACTTTATCAATGAAAAATTGTTTACCCGGGCGGGGCTGCCTGAACAAATCGACCGATGAATTTCGCCGCCGTTGTTCGTCTACATGGATGAACAGCAAAAATTCAGTGGAATCGAAAGAGGTGTCCGTGGAAATGGCGACGAGCAACCCCATAAGAGTGACCGTTCAGGCCGTCATTCAAGCGCCGGTGGAAAAAGTTTGGGAATGTTGGACGGAGCCGGTTCACATCACGAAATGGAATCAGGCTTCCGACGACTGGCACGCGCCGTGGGCGGAAAACGATTTGCGGGTAGGCGGCAAGTTTGTCACCCGAATGGAAGCGAAAGACGGCAGCGCCGGATTTGATTTCGGCGGTGTGTACGACGTCGTGGATCGGCATAAGGCGATCTCCTACACATTGGGAGACGGGAGAAAAGTGGACATCATCTTCACGGATCTGGGCGGCGCGACGAAAGTCGTGGAAACGTTCGATGCGGAAGGGACCCACCCCGTCGAGTTCCAGCAGGCGGGCTGGCAGGCGATCATGAACAACTTCAAAAAGTACGTGGAGGCCTCGCAATAACTGTAGGGCTTGATGGAGGAGAGGCTATCTGCGCCTTGACCGGGAACGCCAATTCGCACGCGCTTGGCCTGGTGCCATCGTCCGGAGGCTTCGCGATCCGGGGGACATCGTGCCGTTCGTTTGGTGGCGGTCGCCGGTGTAACGGACGCTAGGGTAACGGTCGCCGATGTAACGGATGCCGGTGGCGGAGCCGGTGTAAATGGTCGTCGATGTAACCGTCATCGGTGTAACGGACACCGGTGTCCGTTAGAAGCGATTTTTGCCCATTTTCAAATTGTAACGGTCACCGGTGTCCGTAAGAGTCCGAAAAATCGGTTTTTTCGCGAAAATTCAGCGCTAACGGTCATGCGTGACCGTTACAAATCCGATTTGCTTCAATTCGGCTTCTAATGGACATGGATGTCCGTTAGAGGCGAAGAGAACGAGTGCCTGCTACACCCGCAGCCATAGAAACGTGAAAATGGAAGGTGCGGCACCCGCGCCCGATACGGTGAGACGAAAATCGACACCGCGATCGAAGCGGCGAAATGGAGGCATATCCCCCTGTTCGGGGGTTTTTTTGTTTACGGCGAGTAACCGTCAGTTGCCGGACAACCTGAACGCCCCACGCATGAAAAACTGCGGCGGCAACCATTGCGAACGAACGTGCCGATGTCATGGCGGTTGGCAAAAGATTTTTATTCTTCGTGTAGGCGGTGAGGCCTGCATTCGGCGGCGGGCTTGTCCTTGAACCCGTTGGTCGTTGGAGCTCGAACGAGGTTGGCGCGGAGTTACGCTTTTCCGCCGCAGGTGGTACAATAGGGACAACTTACCGGGCTCTGAAGGAGGACGTGGAAGATGGCGGATCGGAAAATCAAGTGGGGGATTATGGGCGCCGGCAACATTTCGCGACATTTCGCCTCGGATTTGGCGCATTCCCCGAATGCGGAACTTACGGCGGTCGTGTCGCAGACCAAGGAGAAGGCGGAAGCGTTCGCCAGGGAATTCGGCGCCGCGCGGGCGTATGACCGTTACGAAGATTTCGTGCAAGATCGGGAAGTGGATATCGTCTACATCGGAACCCTGCATCCGATGCACAAGGAGGGCATGCTGCTGTGCCTCCGGCACGGCAAGGCCGTCTTGTGCGAAAAGCCGTTCACGATGAACGCGCAGGAAGCGGAGGAGGTCATTCGGACCGCGCGGGAAAACAACCTTTTCTTAATGGAAGCGATGTGGACCCGTTTTTTGCCGCCCGTGGCGCAGGCGCGTCAATGGATTGCCGAAGGCCGCATCGGCGAGGTGCTGGCGCTGACGGCCAACTTCGGATTCGACGTCGGCTGGAATCCCGGCAGCCGCCTGTTGGACAAGCGGCTCGGCGGAGGCGCGCTGCTGGATGCGGGCATTTATCCGGTATCGTTCGCTTCGATGGTATTCGGCGAGCAGCCGCAGTGGATCCAGAGCACCGCCTATATCGGGCGGACGGAAGTCGACGAGCGGTTCGCGGCGCTGTTCCGGTACCGGAACGGGCAAACTGCGACCTTGAACGGCGCGGTTCGGCTCCGTCTCACGAACGACGCGTACATTTACGGAACGGAAGGGCATATTCATCTTCCGGGATTTTTGTTCGCCCGGTCGGCGTTCCTGCATACGTCCGGTTCGATCGATGTCGAATTCAAGGACAACCGCAAGACGCGAGGGTATATTTTTGAGGCCGAGGAAGCGATGCGCTGCCTGCGTGAGGGGCGCACGGAGAGCGACATCATGCCGCTTGACGAAACGCTTGCGATCATGCGCACGATGGATGCGATGCGCAAGCAGTGGGGGTTGGTGTATCCCGAATCCGACCGCTGCTAAGCAAATGAATGGTCCGTTGGGCCCCAGGGGCGTCTCTGTTTGGGATACGAACGCAGGCTGGATCGGATCGGGAATGAATCGAGTACGGATCGGGGACAGTTCGGGAATGGATCGGGAATGGGTCGGGGCGGTTCGGGCACGGATCGAGAACGAAGGATCGGGAGCGGATCGCCACCGCGATCCGTCGGTCGATCCCCGGCATCGTTGCCCGATGGAGCGCCCGCTGTGAAGATGATGACGGCGTGAAAACGGGCGATCCCATCCTGGCGAGGTGGATGTAAGAATGTCCTTGTATGGTTGAATCGTGAAGATAGACGGAGGTGCGCTTATGCCGTTGACGATCGTCCGGCAGGACATTACCGAAATGCGAGTCGACGCCATTGTCAATGCGGCGAATACGGAGCTGCGGATGGGCGGCGGTGTGTGCGGCGCCATTTTCAGGGCGGCGGGCGCGGATGAACTGCAAGCGGCCTGCGATCCGCTCGCGCCGATTCGAACGGGCGAAGCGGTGGTCACGCCCGGCTTTCGCCTGCCTGCCAAGATCATCATCCATACGGCGGGTCCCGTATACCGCGGCGGCAAACATGGGGAAGAAGCGCTGCTTCGCTCATGCTATTGGAACAGTCTGAAGCGCGCCGTGGAACACCAATGCGGGAGCGTTGCCTTCCCGCTGATTTCCAGCGGGATTTACGGCTATCCGAAAGACGAGGCGCTGCGTGTGGCCGTCGGCGCCATCCGCGATTTTCTTCGCGAACACGATTTGAATGTGTATCTTGTTCTCTTCGATAATGACGCCGTCATCGCAGGACGACGAATTTTGGGCGAAGTTTTGGGTGAAGAGTTGGGCGGAGTGGCGCGTGATGTTGACGACATGACGTGAGCCGCTTCCGAACGCGATGATTCCCGCGCGGCCATGTATTGCACGGTTTCAGTTTGAAAATTTCATTTCAACCGAGTGTCGCCGCCCCCATGGCCGCATCTTAATTTTTCCAATGGAAGGCAAGCACGGGTGTACAGCCGTCCGAATTTTTTTCGGCTTTGTTGATGGCCGCCGCCAGGCGGTGGAAAATAAAGCGTGGTGTCGCCAATGTGCTGTAGGACGCCATGCGGCGCCGCCTTATTCGGCACGACAAGCCGCCGTCCCCGACCGAAGTCCAGTTCCCAATACGGACTGCGGGCGGTTTGTGGAAACGGTTTGGTTTAATATCTTAATAATTAAGATATTAACGCCGAAGTTGCGAATCTTCATGGAGGATGGAAATCGTGCTGGAATTGTTGATGATCTTGGAATTTCTCATCTTGTTTGCGCTGGCGGCCGTCAGCCCGTTGGCCGGCATATCTGCCAATCAGCTCAAGTATGCGTTTTTTGCCGGAAAATACGTGAAATGGTGGCGTCGATCGGCGCGGATCGGTGCGCTGGCCTGTTTGACGCTGGTTTTCCTGTGGCTCGCGGTCACGCTTCTGATCTGGTCCCTTTTCGGATGGCTGTTCGTGATCGACCGCATCACCGTCATGCTGCCGCTGTTTGCGGCGCTTGTCCCGGGGGCGGCGTGTTTCGCCTTGACGAAACGGAACATATTCGAATCTCTTCGTGCGAAATCCGCGGCTTGGCTGCTTGCGTCCGTGCAGACGATGCCGATTGCGGCGTGGATCGCGTTCTATTTGGTCCTCGCCGATGTTCCCGCCCTGCCGGACGCGAGGGAACTGTCGCTGTATTTGGTGGTGGTGATCGTCTGCGCCGCGGCCATATGGCTGTATCAGACAAGACGGCTGGCCAGTCGCCGACTGCCGAGGCTTGCCGTGCGGCTGTTTCGGGGAGCGGTCTTGACGGCGGTTTTGTTCGCGGCGCTCTTCGGAGCGTTCGTGTGGTCGCTGGAAAAAAGCAAATTTCCGGCAACGATGGCCATGGTGGACCATGAGGCGGCCGACTTCGGCGGGGGAACGAAGTTTGCGCTCGTTCCCATGCATGCGGGCTCCGTCCACGGCCATGACGGCCACGCGGTCCACGGACGAGAGGGATCCGATGTTCATGTCGACCACACGGGTCACGGCCATGAGGAACACAACGGCCACAGCGATGACGTCCACGTCGGCCGCGTCGTCAGCGTGTCCGATCTCACCGGACCGAAAGAAGGAGAACCTGACAAAAGGTTCACGCTGATCGCGGAAAAGCGGACGGTCCGGCTCGATTCGGGGGCGGTTGTCGAAGCATGGACGTTCAACGGACAAATTCCGGGGCCGCAGCTTGTCGTGAACGAAGGCGACTTGGTGGAAGTGCGGCTCGTGAACAAAAACATCGAGCAAGGCGTAACGCTGCACTGGCACGGCGTGGACGTGCCGAATGCGGAGGACGGCGTGGCGGGGATGACCCAGGACGCCGTGCCGCCGGGGGCGTCGCATACGTATCGCTTTGTGGTGAATGAAACGGGCACCCACTGGTACCATTCCCACCAGGTTTCGTCCGTGCAGGTGAAAAAAGGGCTGTTCGGTCCCCTGATCATTTTGCCCAAAGGGGAAACTCCCGCGGACAGCACGTCGGATATGACCGTGTTCGCCCACGAATGGGAAACGGACGGCGGCACCGTCACCGCCTTGGATTTGTCCGATACGTTTCAAGCCAAACAAGTGCGGCCGGGAACGGAAGTCCGCCTCCGCCTCGTGAACAGCAGCAGCAACACGAAGGTGTTTTCCGTCAACGGGACGCCGTACCGGGTCGCGGCGATCGACGGCAACGACATCCACGAACCGGGGCTGTTGACGGACCGCTTGCTGAAAATCGGCGGAGGGGGAAGGTATGACGTCGTTTTCGCCATGCCGGAAACGCCGGTGACGCTCGCCCTGATCAGCGGCGGCGCGCAGGCCGGCATCGTGTTCAGCAACGACGGGCGGGGCACGCCGGAAGCGCTTCGGCAAGGCGACGTGTTTGACCCGACCCGCTACGGCGCGCCCGCGCCTTCCCCGTTCGACGGCGTCACCCGGTTTGACCGGAACTTTACGATGATTTTGGATCAAGTGTATATTGGAAATTATAATGGAAAAACCGGACAGCTTTGGGCGATCAACGGCGAGGTGTTCCCGAACGTGCCGACCTTTATGGTCCAGGAAGGGGATCTCGTGAAAACGACCATCGTCAACCGCAGCTTTTCCGATCATCCCATGCATCTGCACGGGCATCACATCCATGTGCTGAGCAAAAACGGCAAACCGCTGCGTCACAGTCCGCTCGTGCTCGATACGCTGCTGGTCGATCCGGGCGAAACCTATGAAGTGGCGTTTGTCGCCGACAACCCCGGTTTATGGATGGACCACTGCCACAATTTGGACCATGCGGCGATGGGCATGTCGATGCACTTGGCGTACGAACGGGTGACCACCCCGTTTCGGATCGGCGGGGAAGCGGGGAATCATCCGGAGTAGCGGTGTGCGGGGGGATGATGTCCGGGACGCCGCAGCCGGCGGAACATGATGCGGAGACGCGGAGCGGCGAGTGAGGGAGAAACGGGTGAAGCGGAAGGCGGGAGGACGGACGAACGATTGCGGTCGACATGCGCGAAAAACGTACCGGATCGGCCGAAGCGCGGGGAAAATTTCGTGCCGCGTATCTTTTTGCCGCCGTCAATCGTTTTATAAGTGAGAGGTCATTTCAAGGAGGGCGCCCCATGACCTTGGAATTTCAACCGATGGAACAAATGCAAGAAATTCACACCAGGCTGCTGAAATACTGCATGACCATGACAGGCTCGCCGTGGGATGCCGAAGATTTGGCCCAAGACGCCTGCGTGAAGGCGATGCCGGTGTTGACGGGCCGTCTTTCGCACGACAATCCGGAAGCGTACGTGAAGCGCATCGCCAAAACGACGTGGATCGACCATCTCCGGCGGAAAGGCCGTTCGGAAGCCGCTTTGGAATCCGGCATGCGCCCGGGTTCCCGCGAGGATACGTATGCTGTCGAGCTGGAACCGGCGCTGCAGGTCGCCGTTCGGGTATTGTCGCCTTTGCAGCGCACGGTGCTGCTGCTGAAGGATGTGCTCGAATACCGGACCAACGAGGCCGCCCGCGCGCTTCGCACGACCGAAGGCGCGGTCAAAGCCGCGCTGCAAAGAGCGAGAAAAACGCTGAAAGAGCACAGGACGCCGGAGGACGAGGTCAGTTTCGCGCCGATGGCGGAAAGCGACGCCGCACGGGTTCGGGCCTACGCCGAAGCGATTCGGAACGGCGATGCGCAGGAGATCATCCGGCTGTACCATGAAGAATCGGCGGCGGTTTCCTGCGCGATCGCGCAACGCGTATCCGGCGCGTCCGCGCCGGCGGCCGGCCGGATCGATGCGGCTTCCCGCGCGGTCGGTTTCGCGGCGGAAAAAGGAAAACGGCCCGCGCCGGCCAAATCCATCCCGACGATGTCCTGTCCGTTCATGCGGTGCGCCGCCTGACGGAAAGGAAGCGATCAATGTGCATCTGGTCCCTTATGTGATCGAGCAAACTTCGCGCGGCGAACGCAGTTACGATATTTATTCCCGGCTGCTGAAGGACCGCATCGTCGTCGTCGGCGGGGAAATCAACGATGACATGGCGCAGACCATCGTGGCGCAGCTGTTGTTTCTCGCCGCGGAGGATTCCGAAAAAGACATCCACATGTACATCAACAGTCCGGGCGGATTGATAACGGCCGGTTTTGCCATCTATGACACGATGCAGTACATCAAGCCGGACGTGTCCACGATCTGCATGGGATTTGCCGGCAGTTTCGGCGCGCTCTTGCTCACCGCGGGCGCGAAAGGAAAACGATACGCGCTGCCCAACAGCGAAGTGATGATTCACCAGCCGCTGGGCGGGGCCAGGGGACAGGCGTCGGACATCAAGATCCATGCCGACTGGATTCTGAAAACGAGGGAGAAAGTCAACCGCATTTTGGCCTATCATACCGGGCAAAGCATCGAACGCATCGCCCAGGACACGGAACGGGACCGGTACATGACCGCGGAAGAAGCCAGGGATTACGGCCTGATCGACGCGGTGCTGTAGCGGAGAAAACCGCAAAGGCGGACCTGACTCGATGAGTATCGGGGTCAGGTCCGCTTTTTTTTGGGGCGGAGCGGCCGCCTCTTTTTTTCGGAAAGGTGATCCATTTTGCCTGGGGGTCCCGAAATTTGTCGAATTTTAGGTTTATTTAAACTTGATTTCGTAGAATGGGGGTTAACGGATTTTTGAAAGGGGACATGTCACATGACCGGACGGATGAGCGTAGTGGAGAAGGTCATTCCTTCCATCATCACGGGATTGTTCATTATCGCTTGTTTATGGTATGGCGCCGACCGGGCATATGCGGAAGGCAGCCGGGAATTGGTGGAGACACCGTCCGGGGTGAACGACGCTTACCGGCCGTATTTGGGATGGCGTCCCTGGACGACCAATTACGGTATACCCGACCGGACGACGTTCAAAGTGTATGTGAAAGCGGGGGAAACGATCTATCTCGGATCCAGTGTACACCAATCGTATTTGGATGCGGATAACGGGGAGACGGCGGTTTCCGAATGGGACATTGTGGTGACCAGCCCGACGGATGTCGTATATCGTTTGAACGTTGTGAACGGGGGAAGCGGTCACATCGACTCGCCGGAGAAAGAACGACGCGGGCCGAAGCCTCTTGATTCGGGGGGATACGATCCGCTCGTGATCGATGCCGGCGAGACGGGCTGGTGGACCGTCGAATTCCACGGGGAAAAAAACCAGTACTCGGTTGGCACATTGGACCCGGTGGCCAAGAAGGCGGATGAACCTTGGGGCACCCAAAACGCCAACATCGCCGCTTGGGATGTGACGGTCGCCGATTCGGACGGAAACGAGAAGAAAGGCCGGATGTACAGCACCTTCCTGTCCATCAGCACGGGCTGGGGCGAAGCGCCCATCCACTCCAGGTTTTACGTGCTGACGAAAGACGGCTATTTGTACAAGGTGCATCTCAACGGCATCAAACCGTACGGATTTATCGTGTTTGCCAACAACCGGGGCTTCATCGACGCGACGACGGGGGAAACGCTGAACCGTTCCGTCCTGTTTGAGAATATAGGGGGATCGTCCAAAATTCGTCCGGAGGCCAACATCGTGTTCCAAAATCCGGCGCTGGAGGATGACATCGATGTGACCCACCGGCTATTCCTGAATCCGCCGAGCGAGGACTTGCCCGAAGACTGGTTGGCGCCGATTCCGGTACCGGAGCCGGCGGAAGTCGCCTTCCAGGGCCGGACGGCCAACAAAGCGGTCGTTGGCGAAGGGGGCAATTTTCGATTCACGATCGGTGAGGAACCGGACGATATTGAAGAGGAACCGGACGCTTCCCGGCGGTTCACCTTTCAGCTGATCATCGATGCCGACCAGGACGGTGAATATGAGGCGAGCGACGGGGCCGGCGACATTGTCATCGACAGCGTTGCAAAGCCCGGTCTCAACGAGATCGAATGGAACGGCAAGCGCAAAAACGGCACGGATGTACCGGTCGGGAACTACACCGCCAAGATCATGATGAAGGGCGGCGAATATCATTTTCCGATGTTTGATGTGGAAAAAGCGGAGAACGGCATCAAAATTGAAGCCCTGAACGCGCCTGGCGGGTACCCTTCCGACAAGAACAATTTTTTTATTTACTACAACGACTTGAGCTACACAACGGGAAGCGGTTTTTACATGAATCTGGACGGGTCCGGTGGACACACGCCGCGTGACGCCAGCGACGGGGAGGACAGCAGCGCGGGCGGACACAAGTTCACCGACAACTACGGCGACAACAAGGGAATCGATACGTGGACGTATTACCCGGGGCCGGAAGTTGTGATTCCGTTTTCCATCATGAACGGGCCGACGGCGATCGATCCCGGGATGATCGAGGTCGATGAAGACGATTCCGTGGCAATTGGGCTGAACGGGACGGATACGGAGACGGCGCCGCAAGATTTGTCGTTTGACATCGTGAAAAAGCCGGAACACGGGGCTGCCGTGTTGAACGGAAACGAAGTGACCTACACGCCTGAGCCGAATTATCACGGAACGGACAGCTTTCAATTTGTCGCCATCGACGAGGACGGCGTGGAAAGCATGCCGGTTACCGTTGATATTACGGTGAGGCCGGTCAACGATATTCCCGCAGCCATTAGCAAGAATGTGACGACGGCCGAAGACAAACCGGTTTCGATCCTGCTGGAAGGCACCGATGTGGAAGACAAGGATCCGGATCAATTGACCTACACACTGGTCTCTTTACCGGCAAACGGTAAAGGCGTGCTAAACGGCAGAGTCTATACGTATACGCCGGACCCGTATTTCAACGGCAACGACAGCTTCAGCTTCACGGTGACCGATTCCGTCTATGCGGTCAGCGCCCCGGCCGTCGTCACCATTCAGGTGGTTCCCGTCGACAACGAGCCGCTGGCTCAAGATCAAACGGCCGATACCGACGAAGATACGCCGCTCGACATCGTGCTCACGGGATGGGATGCCGAAACGTCGGCCGACGACTTGGCTTATACCGTCGTCTCGGGGCCGTCCCACGGCACATTGAGCGGAACGGGGCGATTCTTGACCTACACGCCGAATCCCGATTACCACGGCACCGACTCCTTTGCCTTCACGGTGACGGACAGTGTCTATACCAGCCGTCCGGGGACGGTCACCATCGCCGTGCGGGCCGTGAACGATCGGCCGTCGGCGGCGGATCAAAGCGTGACCACCAGGGTCAATCACGCGGTGGATGTGCTGCTCGTCGGTTCGGACGTGGAAACGCCCGCCGGACAATTGATCTTTGACGTGATTCAGGGACCGGAGCACGGAACGTTGAGCGGTTTCGGAAGGGAACTCGTTTATACGCCGGACTCCGGATTCCAAGGAACGGATCGCTTCACTTACACCGTGACGGATCTCGGCGACGGCGCGGCCGGCCCGCTGACCAGCCTCCCCGCGGTCGTGACGATCACCGTGTCTTCACCGCCGAGCCCGCCGGCGGATCCCGTGCAGAATGAACCGGATCCGCGTGAAGAGGAAATCGTCATCGATACGGAATTCGGCATCCGAGTGGTGGAAACCAAAATCAGGAGAACCCATTTGCCGGACGGCACGGCACATGACGAGGTGCTGCTCAGCGAGAGGGAAGTGACGGAAGCGATGCTGCGCCTGGATGAAGCCGGTCTGGATACCGCGCTTGTCGTCCTGCCGGACGAGGAAGATATCGTCGTCGATACGTACGTTGAGGTTCCGCAAGTTTCGCTGCAAAAGTTCATCGATCACGGGAAACATCTGGAACTGCTGCTGGAATACGCCAAAATCGAAATTCCGTTCACGTCCATGGCGGGATTTGGCGAAGATTTGTATTTCCGCATCGTCCCGATCAAGGACGAGGAGACCAGGAAGGCCATCCTTCATCGTGCCGGCGAGGACGGGATGCTCGCGGAAGGCGGCGAACATGAATTCCGCATTCTCGGAAGGCCGATGCGCATCGAAACCAACATGCAAAGCCGGCCGGTGAAGATCGCATTGCCGCTGTACGACGCCTTGCCGGTCGACGAAGACGAGCGAAAGCAGATTTTGGACAACCTGGTCATTTACATTGAACACAGCGACGGGACGAAGGAAGTCGTTCGGGGCGCCGTCACCGGCTACAAAACGGGGGAAGACCTCGGCATCGAGTTCGTCATCGACAAATTCAGCACCTTTACGATGATTTACTGGACGGGGGCAAAAGATTACTTTGCCGACGGCGGAGGCGGACCGCTTCCGTTCGAGCTCGTCGGAAAGACCGGCTATTTGACCGGGTATCCCGACGGCACGTTCCGCCCCGACCATTCGATCACGCGGGCGGAGATGGCCGTGATTTTGGCGAAAAACGTGCTTGTGGGCGATCCGGACGGCGTTTGGCCGGCATTTCCCGACGTGCCGGAAACGCATTGGGCGTGGGACTTCATCAAGCCGGTGACGGAATCCGGGCTTATGATCGGATACCCGGTCGGCTCGTTCCGGCCGGATCACCCGATTACGCGGGCGGAAATGGCCATTATCGCTTTAAGGTTGAGCGGTCTTTCGGAAAAGGACGGCGAGACGTTCACCGACACGAAAGGCCATTGGGCGAGCGGCGCCATCGAATCCCTTGCGGCGGCCGGTCTGTTGAAAGGGTATCCGGACGGCTCGTACAAACCGGATCGTCCGATCACCCGCGCCGAAGCGGTTGTCCTATTCAATCGTTTGCTCGGCATCGCGCCGCTTTCCGGCGACATCGCGCCGTCCTGGCCGGATGTGCCGTCGACCCATTGGGCGTTCCGCGACATCGAAGCGGCGACCGAGCGGAAGGTGCAGCTCACCCCCTGACGCATACCAGAAAAAATCCCCCACCTTTGCAGGTGAGGGATTTTTTTTCGGTTCTTTGGCCGTCGCCGGATCAGTTGGAATCGTCTCCACGGTAACGGCGATAGGGCAGCGCGTTCCAGGTCCGGTAAGCGATCTGCTCTTTGCGCAGCGGCGACGGGATATCCTCGAGAATTTTCCGGGCGACATCCAGCTCTTGCTGGGCTTCTTTCTTGTTCTGATACATGAATTCGTCGGAAGCGACTTCAGGCGCCTGCTGCACTTTTTCCTCGAGGTCGGAGATGACCATTTGCTGCTGGGCGACGGCCGCTTCGCGGGCGGACATGATCCAATCCGGCTGCAAATTCCGGTTCGTGTCGCCGATCGCGTTGTATTCGTCCGAAATGTCCCGGTAAATGCGATCCGCATTCATGCGGACGTCCAGCACGGCGGCTTCCAGATCGCGCACGGTCAGCTCTTCCGGCTTCAGCGGGCGTTCGCGCTTCGGACCGCCGAGCCGCGTATATTCCAAATAATACGGGAAGATGGCTTTGATCGTTTTGCCGACCGGGGAAACGGCCTGGCCGTTTTCGTCGACGCCTTTGGGTTGAACGCCCTGCATGGCGATACGCGCCGATTCGGGACGCACGATTTCTTTCGGCGGCAAAATGCCGTAACGCAGCATTTCGCGGATGCCCGTACCGGAAATGTTGATGCGGTACCGGTTGTCGTGCGGACACGATTGCGACGTGACGGGCGCGTCGCAGCGCAGGCAGTAGGACACCTCATGGAACAGGCGCACGTCGATGCCGAGCTCTTTCGGCGTATATTGGTCGAAAATCGAATGGCTCGCGTACTTGTCGTAGAAGTCTCCGACACCCGCGTGATCGCGGCCGATCAGCGCGTGGGTGCATCCGAAGTTTTTCATGATGATCGCGTGCAGAACGGCTTCCCGCGGTCCCGCGAAAATATAGGTCACCCGCAGCGGAGAAAGAATGGCGCGCTCTTTGGGATAGTAGGTTTCCAACACGCTCCGGTAAGCCAGCATCCGGAACTCGTGGCGGGTGTATTCCCGTTTGGCCAGTTCCACCAACGGTTGAATGAACAAGCCGTCGATTTCTTCCAGCGCGTTCTTGTGAATGTATTCGTGACCGCGGTGCAGCGGATTGGCGCCCGTGATGAATCCGGCGACGGAGCGGAATTTCTTCTCTTCATAAAACAGCTTCCAGGTGTCCTTCGGTTCCATGCGAAGTTTTTCGAAGGGACCCCAATGGGCGCGGCTCAGCAGCTTGATCGGTCCGCCGAGCGCGACGTCGCCCATGCGCCGGTAAATGGCGTCCACCCCGGGATGGGACCGGTCGGTCGTGCCGAACAGGTGCGAGGCGCGCATTTCTTTGTCGTAGGCGAAAATATCTTCCACCGACATGATGGCGACCGGCTTTTTGCTTTCGTCGATCAAGGCGACCTCGTCGCCGATCGAAAGCGTTTTAATCACTTCCCGGTTTCGTTCGCCGATGGGCGCGAAGCTGAGCGGCACCGGCCAAATCAGACCGTTTTTCAGGCGGCCCGTTTGCAGGACGGATTTGTAATCGGCTTCATTCATGAAGCCCGTATGCGGAGACAGCACGCCGGTGGCAATCATTTCGATCGTAATGACCGCTTCCAGGTCGACCATGATTTTGGGGAGCTGTTCCGCTTTGGCTTTCGCTTCTTCCAGCTCCTTTCCGGTAAGCACCTGGTTGACGAGTTTGCCGCCGTGCGGCTGCTGCGGGTACTGAACTGCCGTTTGTTGTTCCAGCACGATTCGTTCCTCCTCCAACTTCTTTTTTCAAATTTATTTATTTCAAATGTATTAAACACGTATGAAACAGGTATTGAAAATGTAATAAAAAAGAAAACGTTTTCAAACCGTCCTTAAATCATACGGTTGAAACGGAAGCGGTGAAAAGTCCAAGGATCGTCACAGAAAAGTCATAGTTTGATTTTAAATAATGGACTGAAATTTTGCAACATAACATGGAATGTCGGGCGATTTTTTGCGCCGCGGGACGTGCTGAAATTATCGCCGGAAAAATTCGGGCAAACCGGTCAACACGAAAAGATAGGATACGATGACGCCGATGAAAAACAGAACGGTCGCGTTCATCCACTTGCCGCCCGTATCGGCGTCCGCCGTGCGGACCAGCAGGGCGATCGCCAAAATGCCGATTTTCCACCAGCCGGACACAAACGCGAACGAAAGTCCCAACAATAACGCAAAACCGCGCACCGCGACCAACGACCGCTTTTTGGTCTCCATTGCGATTTCCCTCCACGTAACAATATAGCCGATAACCATTATTCGCACAATGATGATTTGTTTGATTTTTTCGATGGGTTTGATTTGTCATCATCGCGGTCGGACCGTCCCGGCCCGTCAACTTGGGGAAAAAGGAATTTGCGGTATAATTCGTGTCAGCGGAAAATTTTTGCAAAGGAGTGGTCCGGCATGGATGCGAACGCCAAAAAATCGGCATTGCGCGGCATTTCTTACGGCTTGTACATCGTCGGCACCAAGGACGACAGCGGCGCCAACGGGTTCGCCGGCAACTGGTTGACGCAAACTTCCTTTGAACCGCCTCTCGTGGCGCTGGCCGCCAAGGCGGGCACCCGTTCCCAGCAGCAAATCGCCGCCAGCGGCGTCTTTAGCGTCAACATTTTGGAGTCCGGCCAAAAAGACATGGCCGTCGCGTTTTTCCGCTCCCTCGAACCGGAGGGGAACACGCTGGCGGGGTACGAATTTTACACGGAAAAGACCGGCTGCCCGATTTTCAAGGACGCGCTGCGCTTTTTCGAGTGCAACGTGGTGGAAAAGGTGGAGAAAGGCGACCATTTCATCTACATCGGGGAAGTGATCAACGCCGGCGTCCACCGCGAAGGGGAACCGCTGACGTTGAAAGAAACGGGCTTCCATTACGGCGGATAACGGCGCGATCGCAAAAGCTTCCCGTCACAAGACCCATTCCTTTCGGCCTCGCGCGCCCGGTTGGAACCGGGCGCCATTTTATGGTTACCCCATTTTCGCGCCCAACTGTTTCACTTGCGCCAGCCACCGGGCGCGCCGCTCCGCCGTGGAGAACTTGACCGAGCCGAATTCCGTGACGCGCACCGGATGAATGCCGCAAAACCGCAGGATGTGGCGTTTCATCACTTTGATGCCTGGCCGCCTGTAGATCCAGCGGTTATACCAGGTCGGCGTATCCATCGTCACGATCAACCGCGCGGTTTTCCCTTTCAGCAGTTTGTCCCAGAGCGGGGAATTTTCGCGGTATTTGAAGGCGAAACCGGGAAGGAAGACGCGGTCGAAAAATCCTTTGAGCACCGCGGGCATCACCCCCCACCAGATCGGGTAGACGAAGACCAGGTGATCGGCCCAACGGATGAGCCGCTGCGCTTCCTGCAAATCCGGTTCCAGTTCGGTGCGCATCCGGTAGCCGTACTTCAAATTCGGGTCGAACTTCATCCGGCTCAAATCCAGGCGGCGCACTTGCGCGTTCGCCGACGCCGCGCCTTCCGCGTATGCCCGCGACAGGGCCGCGCAAAAACTGTCCGGATCGGGATGTCCGACGATGACCAAGATGTTCATTCGTACCTCTTACCTCCTGACCGGAATTTGGATCGGACTATTTTTCGATATGCTACAATGGAATCGATAAGGTCATCATAATCGTTTTGGCGGTTGAAATGAATGATGCAAAGCGCAGAAATATTGCGATTTCGCGCAAACGGAGGGCGGGTGCGATGAGGCGCAATTGGGGTTTCGCGATTTCCATGGTCTATCCGATCATGAAGGCGATTCGCAGCAAGGGGCTCGATTTCGAACAATTTTGCCGGCAGGCCCGTTTCGACAGTCGTTTGCTGCAGGACGCGGAAGCCCGCATCGACGATGCGGAAATCGAACGGTTGATGAAGGAAGCCGCCGAATTTACGCAGGACGATCATTTCGGGCTGCACCAGGGGCAGCTGACGGACGTCGCCGACCTCGGCGTGCTGGGCTATACGCTCATGCATTCCGCCAAGGTCGCCGATGCGCTGGGCGCTTTCCGGCGATATCACATCATTTTGTGTTCCGGCAGCAATCTCGATTGGGAGGAGCGGGGGGATACGGTTCGTCTCCGCTTTTTCAAGCAGGGCGGCGGGAAGATGTCCCGGCACTGCCTGGAGGATATGGTCAGTTCGGTTTATCACCTGATCGTCCGCCTGTGCCACCGAACGGTGGCGGTCCGGGAACTTTGCTTCACCCACGAAGCCCCGGCCGACACGGCTCCCTATTTGTCCGCGTTCGGGGTCGTTCCCCGTTTTGGCGAAGAGGAAGCGGTTCTGAGCTTGGACAAAGAAGTGTGGCAGTATCCGATTTTGTACGCCAATCCGAAGCTGCGGAACACGTTCGAATCGATCGCCGAGGAGACGAAGAACCGGCTGATGCTCGGCAAAGTGTTTTCCGACCGCGTTTTTCAATGGCTGATGGAATGCATGCCGAAGCGGTTTCCGACGCTGCGGCAGACGGCGCATTCGTTCGGCATGAGCGAAAGGGCGCTGCAGTTGAAACTGAAGGGCGAGGGGACGTCGTACAGCGAGCTTGCGGCGGCCGTTCGCAAGGAGCTGGCGTGCGGCTATCTGGCCAGAGGAGATCATTCCATCGCCGAGATCGCCTATTTGCTGCATTTTTCCGAACCGAGCGCTTTTCACAGCGCCTTCAAGAAGTGGACCGGGATGACGCCGGGACAGTACCGCGAACGGGAACTGCAAAAAACGGGATAGATGCGCCCGGTCCTTTCCGATATGCAGCCCCGGCTGCGCCTATATTTTTTTTGTTTTCCGCGCGATCCATGGTATGGAGGACGCGGTTTTTTTGTCCCAGGTTTGACCTTGCGCGCCTCGATTTTCTCTTGATGCATGAAAAATGTGACAGCAGATGACAAAAATTGACTATGAAAGCGCTTGACAAAATACAAAATGTGTTGAATAATAAAAATTGTTGATGCTTAATTTTTTTTAACATTACAATTTCATTGTAAAACGGAGGCTGGATCACACGGCTGACTGGTTTGCATTCTAGAAGTCGTGCGGGCAGTAGGGAAGAAGGAGTTTGTATGAGGAAATCGGACGAGTTTATTTTCCGTCAAGCCATTCGGGTGGCCGAAATTTTGCACAAAATGTTGGGTTCCAGTTCCGAAATCGCCGTGCATGATTTCAGCGATCTGGAACGCTCGCTGATTCATGTTTCGGGCACGCTGACCAACCGGCAAATCGGTTCGCCCGCGACGGATCTCGTGCTCAAGGAGGTCAAGAAACCGAACGACGAGATCCGGGATATCCCGAACTATTTGACCCGGACGAAAGACGGCAAGGTGATGAAATCGTCCACCGTCTTTCTGAAAAATCAAAAAGGGGATGTCATCGGAGCTCTATGCATCAACATCGACATCAGCTTGCTCACGCATGTTTCCATGGTTTTGCAAGATTTTATCCGGACCGAGGAACACGAGTCTCCGGTGGAAAATTTTTATACCACCGTGCATGACGTTATCGACGAAATGATCAACCAGGTCATCAAGGAGTACAACAAACCGGCGACCGCGTTGGAAATGCACGAAAAAATCGAAGTCGTTCGCAAGTTGGAGGAGCGCGGCGCTTTTCTGATCAAAGGAGCGCTCGACTATTTGGCGACGATGCTCGGCGTGTCCAAGTATACGCTGTACAACTATTTGCAAAAAATTCGCGCGCAGCATGAATACGCAGTGAAAGGTGGAAAACAGCTCCATGATTCAAACGGTTTCAACTCCTAAGGCTCCGCAGGCGATCGGGCCGTATTCTCAAGCGATCAAAACGGGAAACTTGCTGTTCGTTTCCGGACAGCTGCCGATCAATCCGGCGACCAACGCCATCGAGGCAAGCGGTGTGGCGGAACAGACCCGGCAAGTGCTGCACAATATCAAGGCCATCCTGGAACAGGAAGGTTTGGGTGTTCACCATGTGGCGAGAACGACGATTTACATCAAGGATATGGGCGACTTCCCCACGGTGAACGAAGAATACGCCCGCTTTTTCGGCGATCACCGGCCTGCGCGCAGCACGGTGGAAGTGAGCCGGCTGCCGAAGGATGCGCTGATCGAAATCGACGCCATCGCTATTTTTGAATAATAGATCAAGATGCGACTGAATGGTAGAGGGGAGCGATGGAAAGTACGCAAAGGGGGGACGGGTAAAAAGAGAAAGAAAACCCAATGGAAAATGCGACGCACAAAGTGAGAGGAAACGAAGCATGCTGATGCACATCATCGAGGAGCGGCTTGACGGAAAACCGTAGCGAGCCGACAAGGAGGAAAGGGTAATGACCAGAAAACGTTGGACCTTGATGCTGATTTGCTGTTTGTTGTTGGCAAGCGTTTTCTTTGCCGGCTGTTCCGGCAAAGGGAAAGACAATGCGGGCAACAACGGCGGAAACACGGGGAACACGCAAAGCGGGGATACGGGCAAAACCGGCGATACCGGCGGAACGGCGGCGTCGGGCGGCACGTTAAAGCTGGCTTGGAATTCCCAGCCGCCGACGCTGGATACGCATGTGACCAACACCAATGTCGTTCGCGACATCGCCCGCCAAATGTACGAAACGCTGCTGACGTTCAACGGAAATTACGAAATCACGCCGATGCTCGCCGAATCGTATGAAGTGAGCGACGACAACAAGACGGTCACGTTCAAGCTGAGAGAAGGCGTGCTGTTCCACAACGGAAAGGAAATGAAGGCCGAAGACGTGGTCGCTTCCATGCAGCGCTGGCAGCAATTCGGCACGGCGAAAGCGGAACTCGGCAACTCCGTCTGGGAAGCGGAAGGCGACTATGTGGTCAAACTGACGCTTGACGGCAACTTGATTCCGATTTTGCACCGGATCGCCGACCCGACGCAGGCCGGATCGATCATGCCGAAAGAAGTGATCGAGGCCGCGGATTCCAGCGGAGCAAAGGACTTTATCGGCACCGGTCCCTTCAAGCTGGCGGAATGGAAGGCCGACGCTTACATCCACTTGACCAAATTCGAAGATTATAAGCCGATCGACCTGCCGACCAGCGGGCTGTCCGGCAAAAAAGAAGCGCTTGTCGACGACATTTACATTTACTTCGTGCCGGACAACTCCACGCGGGTAAACGGGGTAATCAGCGGCGAATACGACTACGCTTTCGAACTTCCGTTTACCAGCTTCCCGGTTTTGGACAGCGCAAAAAATATCGTCAACGACGTTTGGCCGTACGGATTCGAAACGCTCGTGTTCAACAAGAAAGGCGTCTTTGGCGACGCAAGGCTGCGCAAGGCCGTTAACCATGCGATCGACAAAGAGGCGTTGTTGTCGCTGGCGTTCACCAACGAGAAATTTTACAAACTGGAACCGGCCTACATGCGTCCCGAACAGATCAACTGGTATACGGACGCGGGCAAAGAACATTACGACGTCTACGACGTGGAAAAAGCGAAGCAATTGCTCCAGGAAGCGGGGTATAACGGCGAGGAAATCGTCATTTTGACGAGCAGCGACTATCAATACCATTACGATTCCGCCGTTGTCGCCCAGCAGGCGCTGGAAGCGATCGGGATGAAGACGAGACTCGACGTCACCGATTGGGCGACGCTGCTGCAAAAGCGGCAAGATCCCGAACAGTGGGATATGTTCTTCACGCAATTCACGACGGTGGCGACGCCGCTCGCCTATCCGTTCCTCGATTCGAGAGCGAACTATCCCGGCTGGACGAACAACCCGGAAATCGACCGCTATCTCGACGAAATCCGGGCCGCGTCGAACCAGGAAGAAGCGACGGCCAAGTTCAAGGAACTGCAGGCGATCATCTGGGATGATCTGCCGGTCATCAACATCGGCATGACGTACTTCATTTCCAGCTACAGCAACAAGGTGAAAGGGTACTCCGAATTCATGGGTCCCATCTTCTGGAACGTAAGCGTTGAAAAATAAGGACTGACCCGGAGGTTGCGGGCCGAAGACGATGCTTTCGATGTCTTCGGCTCGCGATTGCTCCGGTCATGCCGTTGCGGCGCATGAAAGGATGTAGGCGCATTGAAAGCTTATATAATCCGAAGAGTGCTGTCCACCATACCGGTACTCCTGGTTGTGGCCGTTGTCGTGTTTTTTCTGATCCATCTGACTCCCGGCGATCCCGCGGCGGTGATCCTGGGGCCGGACGCGACGGTGGACGAGATCAATCAGCTGCGCGAAGAAATGGGGTTGAACGATCCGATTTTCGTGCAGTTCGTGAATTGGTTCGGCAAAATCATCCGGGGAGACCTCGGATGGTCCGTCTACATGAAAATGCCGGTGCTGGACGCATTTATCGACAAACTGGGTCCCACATTATCGCTGGCGATCTTCGCGCAAATTTTGGCCATCGTCATCGCCATTCCCGCCGGCATCATCGCGGCCAACTTCCGGGGAACGAAAAAAGACCAGGCGATCATGACGTTTACCCTGTTCGGCATCTCCATTCCCAATTTCCTCTTGGCGCTGTTGTTGGTGCTGCTTTTCGCCGTCCAATTGAAATGGTTCCCGGTCGCGGGTTATTATCCGCTGAGCAGCGGACTTCTGAAACACCTGGAATATTTGGTGCTGCCCGCTCTCGCCTTGGGAACGATCCAGGCCGCGTTGATCGCGAGAGTGACCAGAGCCTCGATGCTGGATGTGCTGAACGCCAACTATATCAAGACGGCTCGGGCCAAAGGCTTGAGAAGAACCGTCGTGATCTGGAAACATGCGCTGAAAAACGCCTTTATTCCGATCCTGACCGTGATCGGCCAATCGTTCGGCCAATTGATCGCGGGGGCGGTCGTCACGGAGACCGTCTTCAACATTCCGGGGATCGGGCAGTTGATCATCAACGCGATTATGCGGCGGGATTTTGAAGTGATTCAGGGAACGGTGCTGTTGATCGCGTTGTCTTACGTGCTGATTAATCTGATCGTCGATTTGATGTACGGGTTGTTTGATCCGAGAGTGCGTTTGAACAGAAGGAATTGACCGGGAAGGACGTTCGTATGGAAGCGAAACCGATGGAAACCCAATCGATAAATCAAATAATGAAAGCTCGGCGCAAGTTGGTCATTCGGCGCATGCTGGGCAATCACGCGCTGCTGTTCGGGATGCTGATCCTGATCCTGTTCGGCGTGATCGCCATTTTTGCGCCGCTGATCGCCACGCATGATCCCTATGCCATCGATGCGACCGCCCGCCTCCAGCCGCCGAACGCGGAGCATCTTTTCGGCACGGACAAACTGGGCAGGGATTTGTTCAGCCGCATCGTATACGGCACGCAATCCTCCATGATCGTCGGTTTTTCGGTTGCGTTATTGTCGTCGTTTTTCGGCCTCATCATCGGCCTGTATTCGGCTTACTACCAAACGCTCGATCACGTGCTGATGCGCATTGTCGACGGGCTGATGGCGTTTCCGGCGATATTGCTGGCGATTGCGATCATGGCCGCGATGGGGCAAAACATTTTCAACGTCACGATTGCGCTCAGCATCGTGATGACGCCGGTCGTCGCCCGCGTCATTCGTTCGACCGCGCTCGTCATCAAGGAGCAAACGTACATTGAAGCGTTAAGGGCGCTTGGCGCCGGTTCTTTGCGCATTATTTGGAAACATGTGGCGCCGAATACGATTTCCCAGTTGATCGTCCAATTTACGTATGTTTTCGCGATTTCGATCATCATCGAAGCGAGCCTGAGTTTTCTCGGAGTGGGCATTCCGGCGCCGGAGCCGAGCTGGGGCAACATCATTTATGAAGGCAAGGAAGTCATTTATCAATCCTGGTGGATGACCGTCATTCCCGGCGCGTTTATCGTATTGTCGGTGCTTGCGCTCAACCTGTTTGGCGACGGATTGCGCGATTTGCTCGACCCGCACGCCAGGAAATAATCGCGGCCAAGCTTTCCGCGGCCGAAAGGTGAGAATCGACGATGAAAAGCGATCATTTGCTGCAAGTCACAAATTTGAAAATAACGTTCAAGACCGAGGAAGGCAACCTGACGGCGGTGAACGGCGTTACGTTCCACGTCGATCACGGCGAAATCGTCGGGCTTGTCGGCGAATCCGGTTGCGGGAAAAGCGTGACGTCGGAGTCCATTCTCGGATTGTTGGACAAAAAAAGGACGCGCTGCGAAGGCGAAATCCGCTACAAGGACCGCAATCTGCTGGAACTTTCGGAAGACCGCATGCGCGAAATTCGCGGCAACGAAATTTCGATGATTTTTCAGGATCCGATGAGTTCGCTCAATCCGGTGTTCACGATCGGCGACCAGATTGCCGAGGCGATCATGATCCATCAGAAGGTCAATCGGAAGGAAGCGTTGAACCGGGCTGTCGAAATGCTCAGGCTTACCGGTATTCCCTCGCCCGAAACCAGAATCCGCGAGTATCCGCACCAGCTGTCCGGCGGCATGCGGCAGCGCGTCATGATTGCCCTGGCGCTGTCCTGCAGACCCAGTCTCCTGATTGCCGACGAGCCGACTACGGCGCTTGACGTGACCATACAAAATCAAATTCTGGAACTGATCAAATCGTTGAAAGAAGAACTCAACATGGGGGTGCTGCTGATCACCCATGATCTGGGCGTCGTCGCGGAAACGTGTTCGCGCGTGCTCGTGATGTATCTCGGCCAGATCATTGAAGAGGCGGATGTGGAAAGCCTGTTCGAAACTCCGCTGCACCCGTACACGCAAGGGTTGTTGAAGTCGGTGCCGCAGCCGGACGGCGATCGCGGCCGGCGGCTGCACGTCATCAAGGGCACGGTTCCGTCATTGGACAAAATTCCGCAAGGGTGCCGGTTCGCGCCGCGTTGCGAATACGCGACGGACAAGTGCCGTCAACAAGACCCGGAATTGGAGGCTGCCGGCAGCAGTCACCGTGTCCGGTGCTGGCACTACAAGGAAATCATGGAGGGGGGAACGGGACGTGCCGCCGCATACGAGTCAAATTGAAGCCGAACCGCTGCTGGTCGTCAAGGACTTGAAAAAGCATTTTCCGATCTTGTCCCCTTTCGGCAAAGTCAGCGGCCACGTGAAAGCGGTCAACCACGTCGAATTTACGCTGCGCCGCAACGAAACGCTCGGCCTCGTCGGCGAATCGGGCTGCGGGAAAAGCACGACGGGCCGCATGATTTTGCGCCTGATCGAACCGACGGACGGACAAGTGATTTACAAGGGCAAGAACATCTTCGAGCTCGATCGCCGGGAAATGCGGAAAATCCGGCGTGAAATGCAGATGGTGTTCCAGGATCCCTACAACTCGTTCAACCCGAAACAGCGCATCGGCCATAGCATCGAAGAACCGCTAAGCATTCACAAGATCGGCAATCGCAAAACCCGGATGGAAAAGGCGATGGAGCTGCTGCACAAAGTCGGGCTCAGGGAAGATCATTATTACCGTTTTCCCCACGAATTCTCGGGCGGGCAGCGGCAGCGCATCGGCATCGCCCGGGCGCTCGCCCTGGAACCGGAAATTCTCGTTTGCGACGAGCCGGTATCCGCGCTGGACGTGTCCATCCAGTCGCAGGTCATCAATTTGCTGGAAGATTTGCAGGAGCAGTTCCAATTGTCCTATATCTTTATCGCCCATGATCTCAGTGTGGTGCGGCACATTTCCGACCACGTCGGGGTGATGTACCTGGGCAGTCTGGTGGAGAAAGCGCCGACGGACGAACTGTTTGCCCAACCTTTGCATCCGTACACGAAGGCGCTGCTGTCGTCGATCCCGATTCCGAATCCGAAACGGAAGCGGGAACGGATCGTGCTGTCCGGCGAAATTCCGTCGCCGCTGAATTTGCCGGCCGGCTGTCATTTCCATCCGCGCTGTCCGTACGCGACGGAACGATGCAAATCGGAAACGCCGGCGTATCGGGAAGTCGGCAGCGATCACTTCGTCGCGTGCCATCTGGTTTAAACGTCGGCTGCATCTCGTATGGTTTAACGGTGGTGCGATTTAAATGATGGTCGCATATTATCCGGTCTGGAGGCGGTCGCATGTGATCCGGTCGGAGAAGCGGCGGCCGCATGTCGTCTCGTTTTACGGTGCTGCGCAAAGGAGCGGAGGACGATGGATTTGTTGAGAAACATGTGCGAACGTTTGGAACAACGGTATCCGGAACTCGTTCGCTTCCGCCGGGATTTGCATATGTATCCGGAATTGTCGTTCCGGGAAGTGGAGACGCCGAAGAAAATCGCGGAATACTTGACCCGATTGGGGATCGGGGTGCGCACCGGCGTGGGCGGCCGAGGGGTGGTCGGCACGCTGAAGGGAGCGAAGCCGGGCAAACGGATTGCCCTGCGCGCCGATTTTGACGCGCTGCCGATCCAGGACGAGAAAGAGGTCGAGTACAAATCGCGCGTTCCCGGCGTCATGCACGCCTGCGGCCATGACATTCACACCGCGAGCCTGCTCGGGGCGGCCGCGGTGCTCAGCGAATTCCGGCATGAGATCGCGGGCGAAGTCGTCTTTATTTTCCAGTTTGCGGAAGAAGAAGTTCCCGGCGGCGCGATTCACATGATCGAAGACGGCTGTCTGGACGGCGTGGACGAAATTTACGGCGCCCACGTGTGGGCGCATTTGCCGGTCGGCACGATCGGGGTGATTCCGGGACGGGCAATGGCCGCCGGCGATCGTTTCGAGATCGAAATCATCGGCAGGGGCGGGCACGGGGCGAAACCGCACGTCACCGTCGATGCGCTGTTCGTCGGCTGCCAGCTGGTGAACAGTCTGCAGTCGATCGTCAGCCGGCAGGTCGATCCGCTGCAATCGGCGGTCGTGACGGTCGGCACGTTCCATGCCGGAAAAGCGTACAACGTCATCGCCGGCGATGCCGTCATCGGCGGCACGGTGCGGACGTTCGACGAAGACGTGCGGAATGCGGTGGAGGCGTCCATCCGCAAGATGACCGACGCCGTCTGCACGATCTACGGTGCCCAAGCCGTCGTCCGATACGAGCGGGGGTATCCGGTGCTGGAAAATCATCCGGAACCGATCCGCAAAGTGGAACAATGCGCCGTCCGGCTCGTCGGCGAGGAGAAGGTGTTGAGGCCGCAGCCTTCCATGGGCATGGAAGACTTTGCTTATTATTTGCGAAAAGTGCCGGGCGCATTCTTTTATGTCGGGGGCGGCAACGAACAAATCGGCGCCGTTTATCCGCACCATCACCCGAAGTTTGACGTGGACGAGAGCGCGATGCTGACGATCGGCAAAATGTTTTTGTCCCTGGTCATGAATCCACAATGAACGCAAAAGGAGAACCGTTATGAGATTGAAAGGAAAAACGGCGCTGATTACCGGCGCCGGAAACGGCATCGGCAAGACGACGGCGCTCCGGTTCGCGGCCGAAGGCGCCGAAGTGGCGGTGGCGGACATCCGGGAGCAGGCGGCGGCGGAAACGGCCCGGGAGATCGAACGGGCCGGCGGAAAAGCGCTGCCGATCCGGATGGACATCAGCCAAGAGGCGGATTGGCAGCATGCCGTGAACCAAGTCGTGGCGCGATTCGGCAAAATCGACGTGCTGTTCAACAACGCGGCGATTTTTCTGATCAAGCCGCTGATCGAAACGACCGTCGAGGACTGGGACCGGATCATGGGCGTCAATGTGCGCGGCACCTTCCTCGGACTGAAACATGTCATTCCGGTCATGATCAAGCAGGGCGGCGGTTCGATCATCAACAACGCGTCGACGGCGGGGCTCGTCGGAGCGAAAGGAGTGGCGCTGTACGGGTCGAGCAAGGGAGCGATCCGCAATTTGTCGAAACACGCCGCGCTCGAATACGCCGAATACGGCGTTCGCGTCAACTCGATTTATCCCGGGTTCGTCGATACGGCGATGTTGAAGCACAGGATGGACACCGAGCAAAACGACAGCGCGGAACAGGGCAAGAAAGTGCCGCTCGGGCGGATCGGCGAGCCGCGGGAAATCGCCGACACGGTCGTGTTTCTTGCTTCCGACGAATCCAGCTATATCACCGGAGCGGAAATTGTCATCGACGGGGGAAGAACAGCGGGACATCTGAGATGACGGAGGGAAGCGGGATGGAAAAAAACCGTCAAGGCACCATTTGTCTCACGTTCGATTTCGACGCCGTTTCGCTGTGGATCCAGCGGGACATGACGACGATGACGTCGTTGTCCCGCGGCGAGTTCGGGGTGACCGCGGTGCCCCGGATTTTGCATATGCTCAGGAAACGGAACATTAAATGCACCTGGTTTATTCCCGGGCATACGATCGAGACGTATACGGACGTATGCCGCATGATCCGGGACGACGGGCACGAAATCGCGCTGCACGGCTACGCGCATGAAAATTTCAACGCGCTGTCGGCGGAAGAAGAGTGGGAAGTATTGCAGCGCTCTTACGCCATTGTGGAAAATTTGACCGGCGAGAAACCGAAGGGTTTCCGGTCGCCGTCATGGGACATTTCCACGCGAACGATCGAAAATCTGGAAAAGCTCGGGATCGTTTACGACAGCAGCCAGATGGCGCAAGACTATTCGGTTTACTTCAGCCGCAAGGGAGATGTCGCCGGCAAGGACAAGCCGCTCGCCTTCGGGGAAACGTCCCGCATCGTGGAAATTCCCGTCGCCTGGTCGCTGGACGACTACCCGTATTTCGAATTTTTGCGGACGCCGACCGCGGTGTTCCCCGGTCTGCAAAATCCGCGCAACGTATACGACAACTGGACGGGCGACGTCGAGTACATGCTGCGCGATTTTGACGACGGAGTTTTGGTCGTCACGTTTCATCCCCAGGTATCCGGGCGCGGCCATCGCTTTCTGGCGATGGAGCGCTGGATCGATTCGCTGATCGGGAAAGGCTTGTCTTTCTCGCGAATGGACCGGATCGCCGAGCAGTTTGTTGCCGGCCGCCGTTTCGGCATCTATCGGCCGGAATAAACGGTCATCGTCAACTCTCAGGTCGAATACGCGGTTTTAGAAAAGACGGTTCATCGTTAGCCCTCAGGTCGGATTTACGGTTTTGGAAGGGATGGAGCCATGAGCGAACTCATCCGGACGATTCGCCGGCGCGAACACGAATACTTGCAGCTGTTAAAAGAATTGGTCGAACTGGAATCCCCGACGCACGACAAGAAACTGGTCGATCTGGCGGTGGATCGGGTGGAGCGGTTTTTCCGGGAACAAGAGGCCCGGGTGACCAGAATTCCCCAACAAGAATACGGCGACAATCTGATCGCCGAGTGGGGAGAAGGCGAGAGACAACTGCTGTTCATCGGGCATATAGATACCGTATGGGAGCAAGGCACGATCCGGCGCATGCCTTTCGCGATCGAGAACGGCGTTTTGCGCGGCCCCGGCTGCTACGATATGAAAGCCGGCATCGTGCAGGGGCTGTACGCGCTAAAAATGATGAAAGAACTCGCCCTTTCCCCCAAGTGCAAAATTGTTTTTCTGATTAACTCCGACGAGGAAATCGGTTCGCCGGGCTCCCGGTCGCTGATTGAAGAGCAGGCGCGAAAGAGCGAATGCGTGCTGGTCGCGGAAGGCGCGATCCCCCCGGACGGCCGTCTCAAAATTGAACGAAAAGGCTGCGGTTTTTTTGAAATGACGATTCACGGCATCGCCGCGCACGCCGGGGTCAACCCGCAGGACGGAGCCAGCGCGATTCATGAGTTCGCCCGGCAGGTGCGTTATTTGGAGTCGCTCGCGGATGAGGACAAAGGCACGACCATTAACGTCGGTTTCGTTCAAGGCGGTACCCGCGCCAATGTCGTCGCCGACCGGTTGACGGCCAAAATCGATTTGCGGGTGCGCACGATGGAGGAAGCGGAAAGGGTCGTACCGCTCATTCAGGGGTTGCGGCCGATCGATCCCCGTACGCAAATTTACGTGCAGGGCGGAATGAATCGTCCGCCGATGGAGCGTACGGAAGGGAACATGAAGCTGTTCGGCAAAGTGCGAAAGCTCGCCGCCGACCTCGGCATCGAATTGGATGGCGACAGCACCGGAGGGATGAGCGATGCGAACCTGACTTCCGCGCTCGGCGTTCCGACCATCGACGGACTTGGCGCCGTCGGAGGCGGCGGCCATTCGGAAAACGAGCACGTCTTGGTTTCGTATATGCCGGAAAGAATCGCCCTGCTCGTGAGAATTTTCAGCGAAATCGGTTCGGTCGATGAAGGAAGTTGATCGATTTGACGTGGGAAGTGCTGAATGTGATCGGCTCGCTGGCCTTTGCCATCAGCGGCGCGATCGTGGCGACGAGCGAAGACTACGACATGCTCGGCGTCTATGTGCTCAGTTTCGTCACCGCCTTCGGCGGCGGCGCGATCCGCAACGTGCTGCTCGGATTGCCCGTTTCGCTGCTTTGGGAGCAGCAGACGCTGTTTCTCCTCGTGTTCGCGACGATCAGTTTGTACATGCTGTTTCCCCGCTGGATCATGAAAACGTGGAATCGCTGGGGCAACTTGTCCGATGCGATCGGATTGGCCGCCTTTTCCGTCCAGGGGGCGATCTTGGCCGCCGAAGCCGGCCATTCGCTGATCGCGATCATCGTCGCCGCCACGCTGACCGGCACGGGAGGAGGCATCCTGCGCGACGTTTTGGCCAAGCGCAAGCCGCTCGTTTTTCGCGACGAAATCTACGCCTTGTGGGCGGCGATGGCCGGCGCGTTGATCGGCCTGGGATGGATTTCCGGTCCCTGGATGACATATGCGCTCATTGTTTTGATCGTCGCCCTGCGGATGATTTCCCTTCATTACCTTTGGCGGCTGCCCAAGCCGCGGGTTCGTCCGTAAGTTTCGGCGATCTCACCCATTTTTCCTTTATCATCATCGGTCTTGTTACATAATCCGGACAAGAAAATTTTGAGAATCCCGGCGAATGACCCGCTATGTTCAATTACCAATAGCGGGTCGTTTGCTTTTTGTTCGGAAAACCGGAATCGCAGGCCGATTTCGGAGGAGTGGGCTTCGGGCCGCGTGGAGTGTCGACTTCGGCAATATAACGCTTCTCTGTTCCGTGGCCTTATATCTCACGAACTCCCCCGGCACGCAGGTTGCATATTTTTCCAACTGTTCATATAATCTGTATGGATGGAGTAACCTGACATACAGATTTTTCGTCGGGAATAAGGCGTACGGGAGAAACAAACTTCACGAAGCAATCAAACTTCACGGAGGGTTCGTTTTGAAAGCGCCATCATTTCGGTATCTGCATGTGAAACGGCAGTTGATGAGCCTGATTGGAACGATGAACGCCCATGAACGGCTGCCGTCCAGAACGGATTTGTCCGAGACGTTCCAGGTCGCCCGCACGACGATCGAACGGGCGATCAGCGAACTGATCGGGGAAGGGTGGCTGTACGCGCGGGACGGCAGCGGCACGTACGTGGCGGAGCGGGGCGGAGAAAGAGGCGGGCCGGCAGCCGCCCAACCCGGCAGCCTGGGGCTGCTGATTCCCGACATCCAGCAGTACAACTATCCGGACATCGTGCGCGGCGTCAGCGACGTCGCCAGCGAAGCGAATTTGAACTTGATCATATGCAATACGGACAATCAGACGGAGAAACAGTCCAAACACGTCCGGAATTTGATCGACAGCCGGGTGCGGGGAGTCATCATCGTGCCGGCGGTGTACGGCAAACCGGACGACTCGCCCTTTTTTGCGATGCAGGAGGCGGGCATCCCGTTCGTTTTCTGCAACCGCAGGGTGGACGGGATCGACGCGCCGGGCGTCATCTCCAACCATTTCTACGCGGGATATCTTGCCGCCAAGCACCTCGCCGCCGTCGGCTGCCGCCGGATCGGCTACATTTCGCGCCCGCTGTATTCGGCTTCCGCCGAACGCTACCAAGGATTCTTGAGCGCGCTGTCGGAAGCGGGACTGCCGGTCCGCCAAGATTGGGTCGTGTTTGAAAGCGAATTTGAATCGAGCGGAGAAGGGTATCACAGCGCGATGAACTTGCTGAATCGGGAGGAGAGGCCGGACGGGCTGTTCTGTTTCAACGACCGGATCGCGCGCGGCGTCTACCAGGCCGCCGGTGAGCTCGGCATCCGCATCGGGCGGGATCTGCGCATCGTCAGCTGCGACAACACCGACATTTGCGAAACGCTGCCGGTCAAACTGACTTCCGTCCGGTTTCAGGCTTACGAGGTCGGCGTTTTGGCCGCCCGCATCCTGCTCGGCGATGCGGCGCCTCAGCAGCCGGTGTGCGTCCTGCAGCCCGAATTGATGATCCGGGAGAGCTAGGATGGCGAAGCCCGAAAGGAGGGAGAAAGCGATGATTCATGCCGACCGGCGGCGTCGCTGGTTCCGGATGCTGCCGCAAAAGCGTTTTTTTACCCGCCTGATTATCACCACCGCACTGATTGCCTTGATCCCCGGACTGCTTTCCAATGTCGTTTCCTACTACAACGTATCGCACACCTTTGAGGAAGAAACCGGCAGGAACAAACTGCAGTTTGTCAGCCAGACGATGAACGCCGTGGAGATCATCCTGAACCGGATTCGGGAAAACACCAATTTGCTTGTGCTGAACCAGGCGTTTCTCGCGTATGAACGGTTTCCCAACGGCGGCTACTACGAATCGCTGCAAGGGGAACTGCCGAAATCCGATCTGCCCAAGCTGTACGAATACCTCGAAGCCAAGAAAAACGCGATGCTGACGATCCATTCGTTCCGGATTTCCAACGAATATGTGCACTCCGTTTATTTCTACGACCGCAAGAAAAACCTTGTGCTGACCTCCGGGGACGACGGCGGGCTCCGGCAGTTTGCGCCGGACGCCTTTTACGACGCGGGGTGGCAGGAAACGTACTGGGAGCAAGGTTCCCGCGGCCGCCTGGTCAGCCGTACCGCCGAGCTGTATGAGAGCGGGCAGGAACACGTGCTGTCGATTTTTTATGAAACGAAAGACCGCAACGTCCTCATCATCAACCTCAGCGCCGAGAAATTGTACCGCGACATGGTGGACCGGCTGAGCGGAAGCGACGATACGTACATTGTCTCCTCCGACGGCCGCATTGTATTGCACGGCGATACGCGCCGCCTGCATCGTCCGATGCTCGCTTTTCTGCCCGACGACGCCCGCGAAGCGATCGGTTCGCAGGGGTATTTCGTCGTCCGCGACGGCGCAGGCGCGCGGCTGATCAGCCATTCCGCCTCGCCCCAGCTCGGCTGGACGCTGATCAACGTTTCCGACCTGCGGGCGGTTTCCGAAAGCACCGCGTCCCTCAGACGAACGATCGTGCTGTCCGCCGGAGTGGTGCTGTTTTTGTCCATCGCGCTGGCCTATGTATCCTCGAAAAGCTTGTATCGCCCGGTCACCCGGTTAAAAGCGCTGGCCGGCATCCGCCATGCCGGTACACCGGGAGAGCAGGACGAATTCGGCCATATCGGCCGGTTTGTGCAGATGACCGTCCAAGAGCGGGACTACTATAAGGAAAAGCTGAAAGAAAGCTTTCCCGTCCACCGGGAACAGTTCAAGCGTTCGTTGCTTCGCCGCCGCGCGATGTCGCTGGACGAAATCAAGCAAAAAACGGCGTATTTCGGCATTGACATCGATCCGCGCGGATTGGCCGTATTCGCTCTGATGTGGGATGGCGAAAATGGGGACGCGGGATGCAGCAACACCGGAAGCAACGATCCCGAATACGGAAACATCGAAAGCCGAGATTCCGCATGCGGCACGACCGTCGGCGACGACAACGGGCGCGCCGCTTCCGGAATCGGCCCGTCAGAATTCGGCGGTTGCGGAAACGGCGGCAGCGGACCGACCGCTGACCCAACGATTCAGTGCCGTATCGCGGATGCGCTCGCCGCCGCGCTGGACGGCACCAAGCATTTCATCGCCGCGCCGGACGACGGCATGGCGGCGGTCGTCGTCAACTGCGGCGACATTGACCGCGAGCAGCTCCATCGGCTTGGCCGCCGGCTGCTCGATGCCGCGCAGCGTGCGGCCGGCATGCCGTGCACGCTCGGCATCGGCGGACGGTGCGAAACGGCGCTCGATCTGCCACAGGCATACGACGAGGCGCTGACCGCCCTGAGATACCGCATTCTGTACGGCAGCGGACAGGTGATCGCCATCGACGACATCCGCGTTCCGGGAGGAGAGCGCGCGTTTCGTTATCCGGCGCGGCAGGAGCAAACCTTGCTCACGCATATCAAGGCGTTACGCAAAGCGGAAGCGCTGGCGGCTTTCCGGGATTGGCTCGCGGAGATCGACGCGCACAAGAAAAAGCTTCACTACAACCACATCCACCCGATTTTCATGCAGCTGTTGACCGGCATTTTGCACGAACTGCATCGTGCGGGCATGAACACGAGCCTGCTCTTCGGCGACGCCGACCCGTACCGGCAGCTCTTGGAGCAGGATTCCATCGACGCGATGGCCGGCTGGATGCGCCGCCTGATCGCGCAGGCGGTCGACCGGATGGAAGCGGAGCTGAACGCGAGAGGCAATCAGCACATCGCCAAAGTGATCCGCATCATGGAACGCGATTACAACCGCGACATCTCCCTCCACTCGGTGGCGGAGGAGCTTTCGATGAACCCGGCTTATATCAGCCGGCTGTTCAAGCAGATCACCGGTCAGTCGTTTGTGGACTATCTGAAACGCATCCGCATCGAAAAAAGCAAGGAACTGCTGCTCAACAGCGAGATGAAAATCAACGAGGTCGGAAAACGGGTCGGCTACGAGCATTCGTATTATTTCATCAAAGTGTTCAAGGAGACGATCGGCTTGACGCCCGGAGAGTATAAAAAGTTGTATGGATCGTGATGCGGCCCGCGCCGTACCGAAAGTGCGGAGAACGGACATATGACAATTTTGCCGTGTAAAGATTGTGCTACGAAACCAAAATAGTTATTATTTCCATCGCCCCCGGGGCCTGCTAAGATGAGGCACACAAGGGAAACGTTTTCTCTTGCCTGAAGAAAATCGAAGGAGGGAAAAACGCAGGATGAAGGTGCAGAGCAAGACCGCGCACAAGTTCGCGGCAATCCTGCTCGCCGCGGCGATCCTGGGGGCGTGTTCGGGCGGAGCGTCTTCCAACGGGAACGGACCGCCCGACGGCGAAAACGGCGGCGCATCAAGCCCCAAAGACATCCCCAAAATTTACATCTACCAAAACACGGGGGCGTTGAATCACAAGCCGGAAGGCAGCCTGCCGGCGAAGCTGGAAGAAATGAAACAGATGTATATCGACGTCCTGGGCATTGAGCCGATCGCCATCGTGCCGCCGCAAGGATCCGCTGCGGAAAAGCTCAATCTGATGCTCGGTTCGAGCGACGAAATCGATACGTTCCAAGGAAACTGGAACGACTACGCGGCGGAAGGAGCGATCATCCCGCTGAACGATCTGCTCGACAAGTACGGGCAGGACATCAAAAAAGCGTGGTCGGAAGAAGCGTGGGAGTATATGAAGGACAAGGACGGCAACATCTGGGGCATTCCCCGGGGGACGCCGGCCGTGCATTATCCGATCTGGGTTCGCTCGGACTGGATGCGCAAGCTCAATTTGGAAATGCCGAAAACGCTGGAAGAGTTCGAAGCGGTGTTGAAAGCGTTTAAAGAACAGGACCCCGACGGCAACGGGCAGGACGACACGATCCCGATGATGACCGATTTGAACGGCATCAAAAACGCCTTTCTCGGCGGATTTACGGAGCACGGAAACAGCAACTGGTTCGATCCCGTCGACCGGAAACTGAAGCCCGTGGAACTGGCGCCCGGTTTCCGCGATTTCGTCGCGACGATGGCCGACTGGTACCAGAAGGGCTACATCTACAAGGAAGCGTTCGCCAAGTTCGATCCGCTGGAACTGCTGAAGACGAACCGGGTCGGCACGTCATCGATGTGGTATTCGCGCATTACGCTGTTGTTTCCGCAAATCAAGCACAATTTGCCGGAAGGCGCGGACTATGAAATCATTCGCGGCCTCGAAGGCCCCAAAGGCAAGCTGATGACCGCCTCTCCCGGCAGCACGGCGGGCATGCTGATCACGAAAAAGGCGAAGCATCCCGAAGCGGTGATGAAATTCATCAACTATCAGTATCAGGACCTTCCGGTCAATTCGCTGACCGCGGCCTTCGGCGACAACTGGCGGTTTGTCGGCGACAGCCGGTTCGAGATCGAATTGATCAACCCGGAAATCGAATACGCCGGGGAATTCATGGTGTCGCTGGGCACGGCGACGGAAACCAAATACGCGTTTCGGGATCCGATCAAAAAAATGCATGCCGACTATTTGAACAAAGAACTGGAAAATTTGAGCGTCGCCAAAATGCCGGTGGATGCGACCGTCATTTACGACAAGCAAAAGCTCCAGGAAAACATCCCGACGCTGTCGGACATCGACCGCCTGCGCACGGAGGAGCTGGTCAAGTTCGTGACGGGCGCACGGCCGCTGGAAGAATTCGACCGGTTTATCGACCAGCTGTACAAGGCGGGGCTGGACGATTGGATCGAGGAGTACACCCGCCAGTATCTGGAACAGACCCAATAACCGCGTCGGGATCGGCTTGCGCCCCGGCCCTGGGCGGTCCGGACTTCGTTTTCTGGGGGCTGGTTGCAACATCGCGGTTTGCGTCTCCGGTCCGGGCGGTCGGGACTTCGTCTGGGGCAGATTGCAATATCGCGGTTTGCGTCCCCGGTCCGGGCGGTCGGGACCTCCGTCCGAATGGGGGCCGCGATCGATCCGTGATCCGCTTGGCCCCAGTCCAAATGAGAATGGCGCCATCGCTCGTATCGCGTCCGGCCCCCGTCTCAATGGGGCTCGCCCCGGCCGGGGCATGCCGGCGATTTGCCGCGAGGGAGGGAGTACGGATGGCCGCTTCCAAATCGTTCCGCTCCGCCGCCGCGCCCGGTCTCCGCGCGTCGCGGCGGACGCTGTGGACAGCCGTCAAACTGCACAAATTTTACTATTTGCTGATTTTGCCCGGCATGCTCTACTTTGTCGTTTTCGATTACATTCCGATGTTCGGCGTTATGATCGCCTTCAAGGACATTTCGCCGTTCGCGGGCGTCGACGCCATTTTCCGCGAAGAATGGGTCGGCCTGAAACATTTTGAACGGTTTTGGAACTCGTACTATTTCTGGAATGTCATGACCAATACGCTGGCGATCAGCGGCTACAAGCTGCTGTTCGGATTTCCGGCCTCGATCGTGCTCGCCTTGCTGATCAACGAATTGCGAAACCTCGTCTTCAAACGCGTCGTGCAGACGATTTCGTACTTGCCGCATTTCATTTCCAACGTCGTTGTCGCCGGGCTGGCGATGATGGTGTTGTCCACGGACGGCGGACTCATCAATTCGCTGATCGTCCGCTTCGGCGGGGAACCGATCCATTTTCTCGGCAGTCCGGAACATTTCCGCAGCATTCTGGTCATTTCGCACGTCTGGCAAACCGTCGGCTGGGGCAGCATTTTGTACCTGGCGGCGATGTCGGGCATCGATCCGGGGCTGTACGAAGCGGCGAAAATCGACGGAGCCGGCCGTTTCCGGCAGGCGTGGCACATTACGCTGCCCGGCATCTCGCCGGTTATTGCCATCATGCTGGTGCTGTCCATCGGCGGCCTGTTGAACGCCGGGTTTGAACAGGTGCTGCTCCTGTATTCCCCGGCGGTGTATGAAGTCGCCGACATCATCGACACCTATGTGTACCGGGAAGGGTTGACGTCGCTGAACTACTCGTTCGCCACCGCGGTCGGACTGTTCAAGAACGTGCTCGCCATGCTGCTCATTCTCGGCGCCAACTATGCGGCGAAGAGAATGAACCAGACGGGCATCTGGTAAGGGGGGCGCATCATGAGCGGCTTGAAACCATCCGCGGGAGAGCGCGCGTTCGACGCGTTGAACATCGTGGTGCTGACGTTGCTTTCCCTCGCCTTCCTGATTCCCTTTTTGTCGGTGCTTTCCACTTCGCTGATCAGCGCCGAGGAAGCGATGCGCAGGGGAGCGTTCATCCTCGTTCCGGAACGCATCGATTTCGGCGCGTACGACATGCTGCTCAACCGGGGCAAAATCATTTACAACGCATACAAAGTGACGCTGTTTCGGGTCGTCGTCGGCACGCTGCTCAACTTGCTGTTCACTTCCATGCTGGCCTACGGCCTCGCGCGCCGGACGCTGCCGGGACGGAACGCGCTCGTGCTCATCATTTTTTTGACGATGATTTTCCACGGCGGACTGATTCCCAACTATATGCTGATCGACAAGCTCGGCCTGAAGGATACGCTGTGGGTGTTGATTTTGCCGGGGCTGATCAGCGCGTGGAATTTGTTCATCATGCGCAATTTTTTTCTGACATTGCCGGAGGAACTGGAGGAGTCGGCGGTGATCGACGGCGCCAATCCGGCGGTGATTTTGTGGAAAATCGTCATGCCGCTGTCGATGCCGGCGATCGCCACCATCGGTCTGTTTTACGCGGTTCATCATTGGAACGACTGGTTCGGCGCCTCGATCTACATCAATTCGCAGAATAAGCTGCCGATCCAGGTCATTATGCGCAACATTTTGCTGACCGGCATCGTTCATGACGAGACCCAGGTGCAGTACATCCGCGATCCGCCGCCGGCTTCCTCGTTGAAATCGGCCATCATCATCATCAGCACGCTGCCGATCCTGTTCGTGTATCCGTTCATTCAGCGGTATTTCGTGAAAGGGATGCTCGTGGGATCGATCAAGGGCTGATGATCAAGAGTGGACCATCAAAGCGGAACTGCCAGAGCAAAGTGTCCATGCCAAGCCGCTGAAACCAAACGGCCGATACGGAGCGGCGCTGCCGAGCGACGGATGCAGAGTGATGTCGTCGCAAAATAGCGACACCGATCCGTGCATGTTGAGCGGACCTATAAACCCAACTACGCGATGGAGGAGGGACATGCTATGCGGGTGACCAAAACGGATTTGTTCGCCGCCGGGACGAACGGCTATCATACGTACCGCATTCCGGCCCTGCTGACCACACGGGAAGGAACGGTGCTCGCCTTTTGCGAGGCGCGCAAAAACGGTCCGGCCGACGCGGGCGATATCGACGTCGCCTTGCGGAGAAGTTTCGACGGCGGCGTGACCTGGGAGGAGATGCGGCTGATCGCCGACGAGGGCACGAACACGATCGGCAATCCTTGTCCGGTGCAGGACCGCCGCACCGGGCGCATCTGGCTGCTGTTGTGCCGCAATGCGGAGGACGGGCACGAGCGGGACATTCTTGCCGGCAAGGCATCGCGCGACGTGCTGGTGATGTGGAGCGACGATGACGGCGGCACGTGGTCGGGACCGCGCGACATCACGGCCGAGGTGAAGCGGCCGGGATGGACGTGGTACGCGACCGGCCCGGGCCACGCCGTCCAGCTTGCGGACGGCCGGCTGGTCGTGCCTTGCAATCACGCTGTGCTGGATCCGGACGCTGGCGTTTCCGGGCCTTACCGCTCCCATGTGATCGTGAGCGATGACGGCGGCGAAACGTGGCGCCTCGGCGGCATCGTCGGCGACGGCACCAACGAATGCATGCTCGCCGAACTGGCGGACTGTTCGCTGTACATCAACATGCGCAGCTACCACGGCCGCCACCGGCGCGCGATCGCCTACAGCCGCGACGGCGGCGAAACGTGGTCGGACATCGCCTGGGATGAGGCTCTGACGGAACCTGTCTGTCAGAGCAGCGTCATCGCCGGCCCGGACGGCCGCCTTCTGTTTGCCAACCCGGCGAGCGAGCGGCGCGAGAAACTGACGGTGAAGCGCAGCGCGGACAACGGCCGCACCTGGCCGGAAGCGCTGCTGCTGGAAGAAGGCCCGTCCGCCTATTCGGATTTGGCCGTCACTGCGGACGGTACGGTTTTGTGCATGTATGAATGCGGCAGGCATTCACCCTACGAACGGTTGACGCTGGCCCGCATCCAAGATTGGTAGGGTGGCGCCGCCGGGAAAGGAGGTTCCCATGAAGGGGAAAATAGGGACAATCTTGCGGGTGCTGTGCCTTGCGGCGGCGCTCGTTGTATCCGGAGCGTGGAGCGAGGCCGGGGCCGGCGCATGGGATGCCCATACGGCGGGGAATCAAGCGGGGAGTGCCGCGGGAGCCCGTGTGCCGGCCGACGGGGCATCGGCGCCGCACGGTCGGATTCCGGATGCGTCGAACGCGCTGAACATGGAGAGCGGAACGGAGGGGAACGCCTTGAGCGCGGCGGATATGAACCGGGGAAATGCGGAAGGAGAGCCGATGTTTACGCTGAGCGATCTGTTCGTGTCGGGCACGGAAGGCTATCATACGTTCCGCATACCGGCACTGTACACGACGATGAACGGAACGCTGCTCGCTTTCGCCGAAGGACGCGTCAACAGCGCTTCGGACACCGGCGACATCGATCTTGTGCTGAAACGCAGTTTCGACCTCGGCAAAACGTGGGAGCCGCTGCAAGTCATTTGCGATATGGGCGAAGACACGTGCGGCAATCCGACCGTCGTGCAGGATGAAACCACGGGCCGCATCTGGCTGTTCATGACGCACAATTACGGCGAAGACGACATCACGGAGATCAACAACGGCACGAGCCGCGGCGTGCGCACGTTTTGGAGCAGCTACAGCGACGACGACGGCGCGACCTGGTCGGAGCCGGTGAACCGTTTCAGCGAAGTGCAGCCGCCGGATACGCGCTGGGACGCGACGGGACCGGGCATCGGCATTCAGCTGCGGCACGGCCCGGCAAAAGGGCGGCTCGTCATTCCGGCGATCGGCCGCAACATCGAGAGCGACGACCACGGCGCCACTTGGCGGCAGAGCGGGCCGCTGCCTCCCGGGTTGAACGAGGCGACCGTCGTCGAGCTGACCGACGGCAGGCTGATGCGCAACGACCGGTTGTCGGACAACAAACATATTCGTCGGCGCGGCATCTCGATCAGCCACGATCAGGGCGCAACCTGGTCGCCGATCCGTTATGACGAGACGCTGATCGATCCGATCGTCGAGGCGAGCATCGTGCGCTACATGCCGTCGGACAACACCGTCGGCAACCGCATGCTCTTGTTCGCCAATCCGGCGAGCACACAGGTGCGGGAAAACATGACGGTCAGGATCAGCGAGGACGACGGCGAAACGTGGTCGATGGCGAAGACGGTGTACAAGGGGCCGTCCGCCTATTCCTCGCTGACGGTGCTGCCCGACGGTCGGGTGGGTCTGCTGTTCGAAGGCGGAGAATACACGCCGTACGACAAAATCATGCTCGCCGTCTTTCATCTCGATTGGTTCCACGAGGAGGAGCCGGATCTCGACCAGCTGCTTTTCTCGGACGGCAGTTTGACGCCGGCGTTCCGCGGCGACATCGGAACGTATACGCTGGCGCTGTACGAAGGCACCGAACGGCTGACGGTCACGCCGGTCACCTCCAACGGGAGGATCGCCATCACGGTGAACGGGCAGCCCGCGGCCGCCAATCGGCCGACCACCGTGGAACTGGCCGGGCTGGACGCCATTTCGGTGGAGGCGAAGCTGAACGGCAAGATCAGGCGCTATGAAATCCGCCTCGATCGGGAACGGCCGGCGCCGCAACTGTTGCTGCATTGGGATTTCGAGCAATCGCTCGGCGGGGAAGTCGTCGACGTGTCCGGCAACGGCCATAACGGGCTGTTGAAAAACGGCGCGGAAGTGCGTCCCGGCGAGTCCGGCGGCGCGCTGTATCTGAACGGCGAGCGCGCCCATGTCGAGGTGCTGAATCCGGAAGGGTTGCATCCCGGCAAGGACAGCTTCACGTTCGCCGTCTGGATTCGGCCCGACGAGCTGGTGCGGCAGCGCCACATCATGTACTGGTACGGCTCGAACGGCAAAGTGCCGCAGTGGTGGACTTCCGTCGAGCAAAGCGGCGCCGTGCGCATCAACATGTTCGGGCAACCGGCGGGCCGGGAAATCGGCGTCGCGACGGCCGCCGGGATGGTCACGGCGGGGGAATGGACGCACGTCGCCGTCGTGCGGGATCGGGACGTCAACAAAATCTACGTCAACGGCCGGCTGGCGGCGACTTCCGTCAAGTATGACGGCGACGCAATGGATCTCACCAATTTGGACGCGCCGCCGCCGCTGGTCGGATACGATAAAGGCACCGTATCGAACCGGGATTGGAAGGGCTACATGGACGACCTGAGAATTTACCGATACGCGCTCCATGACGCGGACATTGACAAACTGTACCGGGAACGCGCCGCGGTTCCGCCGGTCACCCGCGCCTCCGTCGCGTCGTCCGCGCCGGGCGGGCGAAACGGTTGGCATCTCTCCGACGTCACCGTCACCCTCGTGGCCGAAGCGGGAAGCGCCCCCGTCGAGCGGACGGAGTACCGATTGAACGGCGGGGCTTGGCAGCGGTATGACGGACCGTTCCCGATCGCCGAGGATGGGGTGCACGAGCTGGCTTACCGCAGCATCGACACCGATCAGCGGGAGGAGGAAATCCGCACGCTGATCGTCAAGATCGACAAAACCGCGCCTCAAGTTGCCGTCTCGCCCGATCCGGCGGAGCTTTGGCCGCCGAACGGAAAGATGGTGCCCGTCACGATGCGGCTCGATGCCGTCGATCACGAGTCCGGCATTGCCAACGTCCGTCTTGAAGAAATCGTCGTCCGCGACGGGGATGACGGACCGCGGGCGGCGTCGGACGACGATGTCCGCGGCGCGGAATTCGGCACGGATGACCGGGATTTCTCGCTGCGCTCGACCAGAAACGGCCGCGGGGACGGGCGAACCTATACGATCCGGTACGTCGTCGAGGACAAGGCCGGCCATCGTACGGAAGCCGTCGCCGAAGTCGTCGTGCCGCATGACCGTTCGGGCAAGCCCCGCTAAGGGCGCTTTCGGCGAACATGAGGCGGTTCGCTTTGGCAAAACGGAGGAAAGGCAATGTATTGATTCGGATAAGCCCGTTCCCCGAATTGCGGAATATCCATTTCTCGAATCGGGAATGATCCGTTCTCGAACCGGGGATGACCCATTTCTCGAATCGGATTCCCAATTCTTGAATCAGGAATCTTCATTTTCGAATGGCGGATTATCCGATCCTCGAATTTGGGGACTTTCGTTACCTGATTCGGGAATCCCCGTTTCCCGAATCGGGGATTCCCCACTTTCTATCGGGGATTATCCAATTCCCGAATCGGGGATAAACCCATATCCTTCAATCGGAGATAAACCCATATCCTTCAATTGGAGACAAACCCATTTCCCACATCGGATAGGAGAGATCGGATGATGGACAACGGCAGGGCAGGCAGTTCGGCAGGCACGCGGCTGCGCGGCATTTTTACCGCGCTGGTGACCCCGATGGACGAAGACGGGCGCCTCGATTTGCAGTCGCTGGAACGGCTGGTCCACGACCAAATCGAACAAGGCGTCGACGGTTTCTATGCGGGAGGCAGCACGGGCGAGGCGTTTTTGCTGTCGGGCGAGGAGCGGAAGCAAGTGCTTGAAACCGTCGTCCGGTGCGCCCGCGGCCGCGCCGCAGTCATCGCGCATATCGGATGCATCGGGACGGCGGAATCGATCCGTTTGGCGGAGCACGCCGAGCGCCTGGAAGTGGATGCCGTCTCCGCCGTGGTGCCGTTTTACTACAAACTGTCGGAGCAGGACATTTTGGCGCATTACGAAGCGATCATGGACGCGGTGTCCACGCCGATGATCATTTATCATTACCCGGGAGCGACGGGCGTGCGGCTGCCGCTGGATTTCTATGAACGGATCAGCCGCCATCCGCGCTGCATCGGCGTGAAATTCACCTCGCACGCACTGTTCGACATGCAGCAAATCCGCGCGCGGTGCGGCCGATCGTTCCTCATCTTCAACGGCCATGACGAGGTGTACGCCAGCGGAGCGACGGCGGGGGCGGACGGAGCGATCGGCAGCACGTTCAACATGATGCCCGGACCGTTCATCCGCATGCACCGTCTGATCGCCGGCGGCGCGGCGGCGTGGCCGCAGCTGCAGGCGCTGCAGGCGGAAGCGAACGAAGTCATCGCGCACATGATGCGGTATGCCGTCATCCCGTACGAGAAATACATGCTGTACATGCAAGGCATCCTGAAATCCCCCGCCGTGCGCCGGCCGCTAAGAGACTTCACGGCGCGGGAACGGGAAGAGCTGGAAGTTTTTTACCGAAACAATCCGACGCTGCGCCGATGACGGGAATTTTCGCACCGATGAATTGTCGCATCGATGACGGGAAATCGATGCGTTGATTCCAGGGAACCATTACGCCGATATGGGAAATCGATGATCTTCCATCGGGAGAACGGCTCCCAAACTCTCCCCTCTCAGGCGTCCTAACTTGCCCTCAGACTTCCCGGACAATCAGGGCAAGCTTCCGTTCGACCCATTCGGTTGGGACGGCGTCATCGACTTGATCCTTCTCGGTCATCTTGCGGAGGCGGCACGGATTGCCTTGTTGCACAGGATGGCCCGCCGGACGGCGGCGCTTCGACAGGACTTTATCGCCGCATCAAAAAAAGGGCTGGTTCCCCAGCCCTTTTTTTTGATCTCGGAGGTTTCCCGCGCGTTGCTTTTTGATCGCGGAGAATGCCCGACGAGTGGCGCCGGCATGGCGGCATGCCACCGGAATGTGCCGGTATGGTTCGTTGATGCGATCAGATTTTGAATTTCCGTACTTGCTCTTGCAGACGCCGGACCTGTTTGTTCAAATCTTGCGTCCACAGGTCGATTTCCTCGATGGAGGCGAATTGTTCTTCCGTTGCGGCGGAAATTTCCTGCGCCTCTCCCGACGATTTCGCGGAAATCTGCGAAATTTCCTGGATCGCGGCGGCGATTTCCTGCGAGCTCGCCGACATTTGTTCCGAAGCGGCGGAAGCTTCTTCGATTTTTTCGAGAACGACCCGGGAAGCGTTCAAAATGTCCTGGAACATCTCGCCGGTCTTATGGATGGCGTTGACGCCGCTGTCGAGGTCGCTTTCGCTCTGTTTGATCACCTGCTGTACGTTGTGGATCGACGACTTCAGTTCGTCGACGAGCTGCGAAATGTGTCCGGACGATTCCGCGGACTGATCGGCCAGTTTGCGGACTTCAGCGGCCACCACCGCAAATCCCCGTCCCGCCTCGCCGGCTCTTGCCGCCTCGATGGAGGCGTTCAGCGCCAGCAGATGGGTTTGGCTTGAAATCTCATTGATGGTGACGTTGATGTCTTCAATGTTCGCGAGCGTTTCGACCAGGCTGCGGATCGTATCTACCAGCCCCTGGAAGCTCGTTTTCGCGGAATCGATCTGACGGACCGAATGGACGATCATCTCGTTTCCTTTCAGGGCGTGCTGACTCATCCGGTCGGCGTTTTCATGCGCAATCGCGGAAATTTCGGCGATTTGCTGGATGCCCTGGGTCATTTCCTCCATGACTCTGGCGCTTTCTTCCGTGCTGCGGGACTGATGCTCCAGTCCGGCGGTCAGTTCTTCCACCGATTGCGTCACCTGCCGCGTGGCGGAAGTCGTCTGGGACATGGCGGTGGCCAATTGGTCCGCCGATTGGCTGACGCGTTCCGCGGCTTGCATCGCTTCCCCGACCAGGTCCCGCAGCGTTCGGACCATGCCGTTGAAATGATCGGCCAGACGCCCGATTTCGTCCTGTCTGCGCATGTCCAGCGGCGGGAGCGACAAATTGCCTTTGGCAATTTCCTCCGAATAGCCCGTGATGTCTTGGATCGGTTTGCTCAGTCTGCGGGAAAAATAGTACACCAACGGACTGCCGAGCACCATGCACAGGAGCAGCGTCCACAAGATGCTGTTGAAAATGCGCTTCTGGCCGCCGTTGTAATCCTGAAAGTAAGAACCGGCGCCAATAATCCATCCCCAGTCGGCCATCATTTCCGCATAGCTGACTTTCAGCGCTTCTTTCGACGAATTGGGCAGAGGCCACTCATAATATGTGAAGCCGCCGCCGCTTTGCCCTTTTTCGATCATTTCCTGTATGTAATACACGCCGTCGCTGGACCGTCTGTCCCAAATGTTGTCGCCTTCCATCTGCGGATGGGCCAGCAGGTTGCCCTGGGTGTCCAGCACGAAAAAATACCCGTTTTTACCGAGGTCGATGTCGGGATTAATCGGCCTCGTGCCGTCTTCGTTGCGCGGGCCGAGGATCGTCTGCTTCATTTTTTCCTGGGCTTCTTCGATCGTCATTTGCCCGTCTTGCACGGATTGATCAAGCAATCGGGCGATCTGAATCGCCATGCGCACGCTGTGCTGCAAATCTTTTTCGATCAGGGCGTCCGTCTCCGACTTCGAGACATAGTAACCGATTACTCCCATGGCTGTTACCGGGACGATCAGCATAACCAGACAAAACAGGATCATTTTTGCTCCGATGGAGCGATTGAACTTCGTCAAAAGTTCCTTGTTCATTCCGGCATCCCTCGTTTTCTGTTAGATCGCTGGTGAGACATCGGGATCAGGACTTTTGCTCCATTTTATCATGAAAATTTTGGAGAAGTCCGCTGCAATCGTTAACAATTCATGACACATTATGTCGAAACAGATTCTTTTTCATCGATAGTTTCATGAGTGGTGATGCGAAAGGATTTTTGAAATCCAACGTCCGTCGGCAAACGGAGAGAGGTCTTTCTGCCGGCAACCACGGCCCGGGGAGGTTGTGAAAACCTGCGAATCGAGTGGGCAATTGTGGGACCACTCCTTTAGCCCTTAGGTGCAAGGGACGAAACTCAGAGGCCGAATAAGAAACTGGGACGGAATTCGGGGGAGAATCGGGTCGATCTGCAGCAACTGGGACGGGATTCGGAGGAGAACCGAAGAAACAAACTGGGACGGGAACTAGGATGATTCTAAGAAACTGCTGCACTTTGTGCAATTGATCGGACAGGGATCGAGCCGCATCGAAGAACCTGCTGCATTATTGTGCAACTGTACGGACGGAAATCAATCCGGATCGAAGAACCTGCTGCAATTTGTACAACAGTACGGACGGAAATCAACCCGAATCAAACCAGATGCATTCTGCACACAGTACGGAAGAAAATCAAACCGAATCGAACCAGTTGCATTTTGTGCAATTGTATGAACGGAAACCTGACCGAATAGAAAGAACTGCTGCATTTTGTACACTTCTTTTAGAGGAATATGGTAATAAATGTAATTTCTAAGCGGGGAAGATGTACAAAGTGCAACTCTTATTTGGAAAAAGTCTTTTTTTACTGACAACAATTGCACTTAGTGCAACAGTTGTAGATGTCGATGAATTGTGAATAGCCAATCATGAAGCTGCCGAGGATGGAGCGGGATGGGTTTCAAGATGGACTTGTGATGGAATGTAAAAATACATCATATTTGAGCAAGAACGGCCGGAAACGTCTCATGGAATGCAAAAATACATCATATTCGCCGAAATTCTCGAAAACGGGTCAAATATAATGTAAATATGCATTAGATTGATTCCGTGCTTGGAATCGTTCTCGGAATCCGTGCCCGAAATCCATGCCCGTTGGATCCCCCTGACAAACAGCTCTGACAAACGCCCTGACAGACACCGCTGTCAAACACCCCCGACAGTTTCTCCTGATAAACGCCCTACAGTCGCTGCCGACAAATGCTGCCGACAATCGCCCCTGACAGTCGCCGATGACAAATGCTGCCCGACAGTCGCCCCTGACAGTCGCCGATGATAAATGCTGCCGGACAATCGCTTCTGACGGCGTTCCACACTAAATCGACAGTTTCCTGATCCGTCAGCGCCGGAAAAGGGCACATTTCCGAAAAAGGGTGTATTTCCGGAAACGGGCGCATTTATTGTAGAATAGTGTCGCTGAGTTTCCGGTTCACAGGTTCGGGGAAGGCGAAATGCCGGTGCGCGGACGTTTTCGGCGCCGTTGCGGGGAATGATTGACAACTGTCCGAGGGATCGGATAAGATTCACCTATCATACAGGTGAAAAAAGGATGACGGGAATGGTCAAGAAAATCAATCGGCGTCAATTGCACGAACTCGTTTCCGAAGAAATTCGGAAATACATTGAAGAGAAGGGGCTGAAGGAAGGGGACCGGCTGCCCTCGATGGAGCAGCTCGCGCGCATGCTCGGCGTAGGACGTTCGTCTCTGCGAGAAGCGCTGCGGTATCTTGAAGCGATCGACATCGTGAAAATCGTCAACGGCAAAGGCATTTATGTGAAAGATGCGGATTCATTCCGGTACACGGGGAAAGTGAAGATCGAAAACGAGAAAAAGTTTCTGCTGCACATTCTGGACGTGCGCCGGGCGCTGGAAGGCAAGGCGATCGAATTGGCGGCGGCGCGCATCACCGAGGAAATGATGGAAAAAATGCGCGCGTGTTTGGACACCTATGACGAACTCAAGCGAAACAACCAGGATACGTCGGCCATCGATTACGAGTTTCACCAGTACATTTACCAGGCGGCGGCCAATCCGCTCCTGCAGAGCGTCTACGACTCCATCTCCGAACTGGTCAAACGCTTTTTTAACGAGCCGCTCGGGGACAAGACGCTGTTCGACAACACCTACGAGTTCCATCGCACGCTGTTTGAAGGCATTGCAAATCGCGATCCCGAGCGCGCGCTCGCGGAGTTCCACAAAATGATGGACGTCGTGGAACAATCGATCCGAAATTTTTAGGCGTTCCCAATATTTTAGGTGACATGGATATTGACAACATAAAGCGTTTTCAATTATATTGAACCTATCATACAGGTAGATAGCATCAATGATGGCGATGCTCTGTATCTTTCATGCGAGGGGGATGGTTATTGTGAAAAAAAGCGATTGGAAAAGACGAGCGCTGACGATCTGGGCAATGTTGATCATTCTCGTATTGGTGACGGCCGCTTGCGGCGGCGGTGGCGGCAACGGCAAATCGGACAACACGTCGGCGAACGGGACGTCCGACAATACGAAGACGGCGGACTCGGGCGGCAAAACGGTCACGCTGCGCATGATCGAAAGCTTGACGAGCCCGGAGCGCACGGCGCGCATCCAGGCGAGTCTCGACCGGTTCATGGCGGAAAATCCGGGCATTAAAGTGGAACTGATTTCCCCGCCGTTCGATCAGGCCGACAACAAGATCCGCGCGATGCTGAACGCCAAGGAAACGCTCGATGTGCTGGAAGCGCGCGACTTGAACGTGGCGGAGTTCGTCAACAACGGCTACATCGATCCTCTGGACGATTACACCGCAAATTGGGATGAATTCGGCACGATGACGACGGTGGCCAAGTCGGTGGCATCGGTCAAGGGCAAACTGTATTTCATCCCGAACGCGATCTATCAGCGGCAGCTGTTCTATCGCGCAGACTGGCTGCAAGAAGCCGGCATCCAAGTGCCGACGACCTATGAGGAGCTGGTGGAAGCCGCCATCCAGATCACGGATCCCGCGCAAAACCGTTACGGTTTCTCCTTCCGCGGCGGACCGGGAGCCAACGCGGTGCCGGATACGATGATTCAGGCGTTCAATTCGGAAAAGATCAACGTCGAAGACGCGATGTTCCTCAAGGACGGCGGCACGATTTACTCGTCTCCGGAAGCGAAGCAGGCGCTCGAACTGTACGTCAAACTGTACAAGGAAGGCTCGCCGCCGGATTCCATCAACTGGGGCTTCCAGGAACAGGTGCAGGCGTTCACCTCGGGCGTTACCGCCTTTATTCTGCAGGACCCCGACGTGATCCCGGTATTTACGGAATCGATGGAGGAAGGCACGTGGGCGACCGCTCCGATGCCGCTCGGTCCCGCGGGCAAGGCGCTCATCTCCGCCGGCGGCGCCGGCTGGGCGATCGCTTCCCATTCCGAACACAAGGAAGAGGCCTGGAAGCTGATTGCGTTCCTCTCCTCGATGGAGGAGAACACGGAGTTTTCCAAAGGCAACGGAACCGTGCCGATTCATTCTTCCGCGGCCGAAGACGCCTTTTTCCAATCCGGGCCGTACAAGACGCTGCTGGATATGTCCCAGGATCCCAAATTCATCAACTTCAAACCGCCGTTTGAATATCCGGCCAACGGTCGCTGGGGCAACTACGCGATGGAAACCGGACAGGCGATGCTGCTCGGTCAGACTTCGATCGAAGATACGTTGAAGCTGTGGGACGAGTTTTGGGTGAAAGCGAAAGAAGAAATGAATCAGTAAGCCGGAATCTGCAATCGGCAGGGGCCGGAAGTCGCAAATCGCGTGATGGGCAGCTTGCTGCCCATCACATGTTCATAGCGAGGCGGTGATGACCTCTCATGGGAAAACAGAAAACGTTTATTGTCTTCAGTTTGCTTCCGGCGCTGCTTTTGCTGCTCGTATTTACGTTCTACCCCTTTTTCCGCGGGGTGGTCATGGCCTTTCAAAACTACGTGCTGTTTGACTTGACCAATGTGCGTTTTATCGGTTTCGAAAATTTCCGCAACGCGTTCAACGACGCCCGCTTTTTGCGGGCGCTGGAAAACAGCGCGTACTGGGTGTTCATCTCGCTTACGCTGCAGTTTTTGATCGGCCTTGGTCTTGCGCTGCTTTTGCGCAAAATGTTTCGGGGCAGGGGCGTGTATCAGGGATTCGTTTTCTACTCGTGGGCGCTGTCGGGATTCTTGATCGGCCTGATCTGGAAATGGATGTTCAATTCCCAGATCGGCGTCATCAACGATTTGTTGATGAGACTGGGGATCATTCAGGAGCGGATCGGATTTCTTTCCGATCCGCAATGGGCGATGGTGTCCGTCATTGTCGCCAACGTCTGGTACGGCATCGCATTTTTCGCGATCATGCTGCTGGCGGCGCTGCAGTCGGTGCCGGCGGAGCTGTACGAGGCGGCGGAAATCGACGGAGCCGGGGCGCTGCGCCGGTTTTTCAACGTGACGCTGCCCTATATTTTTCCGACGATCATTGCGACCACGCTGCTCCGAGCGATTTGGATTTTCAACGATCCCACCATCATTTACGGACTGACCAACGGAGGTCCCGCCGGAACGACGCACATTCTCGCTTCGCTGATGCTGGAGAAAATCATTTCCGGAGGGGATTACGGCTCCGCATCCGCCATCGGGGTCATCATGATCGTCATCCTGGTGATGTACACGCTGTTTTATATGATGGTCACCCGGTCCGACAAGGTGGGGGATTTTTGAGATGAAGCGGGCCGTGTTGAAAGGGTTGAAGGTGCTCGTCCTGGCGCTTCATTTGCTGTGGATGGTGTTTCCGCTGTACTGGATCGTCGTCACGTCCCTGAAACCGCAAAAAGACATTTTTTCTTATCCGATCCGCTATTGGCCGGAGACGTGGACGTTGAGCAACTATGTGAATATTTTCAACATCTCCAAGTTTCACATTTATATCGCCAACAGCCTGGCGATCTCGATTATCGCCGCCGTCATCGTCATCGTGATCTCCGTGCTCAGCGGGTATGTGATGGCGCGGTTTACGTTCCGCGGACACAAGCAGATCATGCTCATGTTTTTCCTGACGCAGATGCTGCCGGGATTCATCTCGCTAGGTCCCTTGTATTTGTTGATGTCGCGTCTCGGGCTGATCAACAACCGTTTGTCTCTCGTGATTATGTACACGGTCATGTTGATTCCGTTTTCCACCATCATGCTGCGGGGGTTTTTCCAGCGCATTCCCTCGAGCCTGGAGGAAGCGGCGATGATCGACGGCTGCTCGCGGCTGTCCGCCATCCGGCACGTCATCGTTCCGGTCATGCTCCCGGGCATCGCGTCGACCTTTATTTTCGCCTTCGTGCAAAACTGGAACGAGCTGTTCATGGCGGTGATGTTTATCGATTCGGAAGCGCTGAAGACGCTGCCCGTCGCGATGAACAGTTTCGTGATGAAGTTCAACGTGGATTGGGGCGCCATGTCGGCGGGCACGGTGTTGTCGGTCATTCCGACCGTGCTGTTGTTTGCCATCGCCCAGCGGTATATCGTCGAAGGGCTGACGCAGGGGGCGGAAAAAGGATGACTCCGGTTGAATTTACAAGGATCGAGGGAAGTGCGGCATGAGCGACAAACATCCGTTGAATTTCTACAATATTGTGGCGCACGATCCGTTCGATGCCCGGCATCACGGCGCCGTCAGCATGCCGGTGTACCAAAACAGTTTGTTCGCGTTTGACGATTATGCCGATTTTGAGCGTTCGGTGGCGAAGGAACAGTTCGTGCCGGTCTATTCCCGCGGCGCAAACCCGACGGTGGCGTTCCTGGAGTCCAAACTCGCGGCGCTGGAGCGCGGGGAACGGGCGCGCTGTTTCGCGTCGGGGATGGCCGCCATTTCGGCGACGCTGCACGCGCTCCTGCGTACGGGAGACCACGTGATCTGCGTCGATCAGGCGTACGGTCCGACGCGGCAGTTTTTGAACGAAATGTCGAATCGATACGGCGTCGAAGTCTCTTTCGTCGGCGGGCGGTCCGCGGACGAGTTTGCCGCGGCGCTGCGGCCGAATACGCGGCTGATTTATCTGGAAAGCCCGACGTCGATTCGCTTTCAGCTGCAGGATTTGCGGGCGGTAACCGAGTTGGCCCGCCGGGCGGGCGCGTTGACGGTGGCGGACAATTCGTGGGCGTCGCCGTATTTTCAGCAGCCGCTCGCGATGGGGGTCGATCTGGTCATCCATTCCCTGAGCAAGTATGTGTCCGGCCACAGCGACTGCATCGGCGGGGCGGTCATCGGCCGCGCCGAGCTGATCGGCGAAATTTTTGAAAAAGGCTATATGTTGCTTGGCGGGATCATGACGCCCCAAACGGCCGCGCTGATGACGAGGGGGCTGAGGACGCTGCCGCTGCGCATGGAGCGCCATCACCGAAGCGGGCTCGCGGTGGCGGAATATTTGGACCGCCATCCGCGGGTCGTCCGCGTCAACCATCCGGGGCTGGCTTCGCATCCCCAGCATGAACTGGCGAAGCGGCAGCTGAGCGGTTACGGCAGCCTGTTCTCCTTTGAGACGGAAGCGGACGCGGACACGATGAAAAAGTGGGCCGGCGCGCTGAACTATTTTCGCATCGGCGTCAGCTGGGGCGGTTTCGAAAGTTTGGTCACCGTGCATGCCCTCGACGGGAACGGGGACGGCGGCAGCCGCAGTCTCATCCGGCTGTTTGTCGGCATGGAAGATCCCGACACGCTGATCGAGGACATGGAGCGGGCATGGAAGATCGTGCAGGGTTAACGGGCGGGAATCACGATGAAAAAAGGGGCGCTGCGCCGGGGGGAACGATGTCCGGCAGAGCGCCCTTCTTATTTTCTCTTACGCCGCACAGCCGACAGGGTTCTTTTTAAAGGTTATATCCAATATGAATTGATATAATATTGGATATATGTTATAATGATGTACTAAACAAGATATATCTGTGATGAACCGAGGGAGAGAATCGTGGGAGAGAGTCGGCCGTTATACATGATGATTCAGGACTACATTTTGGACCAAATCCGCAAGGGAAACTGGAAACCCGACGATCAAATTCCGCCGGAAAGGGAATTGGCCGAGCAGTTCCAAGTGAGCCGGATTACGGCGAAAGCGGCGATCGTCGGACTGGTGAACAAAGGGTACTTGTCGCGTCAAAGGGGAAAAGGAACGTTTGTCGCCCATGTTCCCGGACCGGGCAAAAGCTTGGAACGAATGCCCGTACACTCCGCGGCGGAAGGGTCCAAGAAGCTCGTCGGCTTGATTATCCCCTGGGTCGAATTTCGTTATTTCTCTTTGCTGCTGTCCGGCGTCGAGGAAGAATTGAGCAAAGCGGGCTATCATTTGATCGTGAAGCGCATTACCGGATTGGAGACGGAGTCGCAAACCATTGAAGCGTTTCTCGGCATTCCGGTGGACGCGCTGATCATCGTGACCAGTCCCGGAGAACATTTTAACGAAGACATCATACGCCTCGTTTTGGACAAGTATCCCGTCATTTTGGTGGAAAAAAGCATGCAGGACATCCGCACGAACAGCGTATACTGCGATGCGGGCAAAGGCGGCGCGATGATGGCCGAATATCTGATGGGCAAAGGGGTGCGAAAAATCGGGCTCGTTACGTATCCGCCAAGGTTTACTTTCGGCGTCAAAGCTCGAATTTTCGGATTCCAGTCCGCGCTGGTGGCGGGGGGCGTTCCGCCATTGTCCGATGATCTGATTCTGTCCGTGACACCGGACCTGCTGCAGCGTTCGGACGATCCGGAAATACCGGAAGAGATAATCCGCTTTTTGTCGGAACATCCGGAATTGGAAGCGGTTGCCACGGTGGACGCCATGTTGGCCAAGCTGGTCGGCAAGGCGTGTTATCAAATGGGACGAACCGACATGCGCATCATCTGTTTTGACGAGCCGTCTTACAGCAAAAATGCCGTATATCCGACCGCCTATATTGACCAATCGCCCGTTGAGGTTGGTCGAATTGCCGTGCGGTTGGCGATGGAAGCGCTCGAGGGACAGCAGGAGCCGAAGAAATGCGTCATCGAGCCGCGATTGGTTGAGTTGTCTTAAAAACTTTCGGTGATTTTTGAAATCGGCCGTTCGGATCTATGGTCCGAACGGCCTTGTTTTTTTGCTTTTTGCGTCGCGTGATCGGCACCCAAAAGATATATCCACGATATGATGCAAATGCTGTGAAAAAAATTGAGAAACACCAAGAAAAAAACCATGTATTTGCCGCATTTGGATGAAGTCGGAAATTTTCGCAAAAAAACTTGGATAATAATGATATAAAAAATGTATTGACATATCCTATGGTGGATGATATTCTACGAATGAAATCGCTTTCTGCCAATTGGCAAAAAGTTTTTTGTCTGCTGCAAATTGGATATATCCATTAGCTAGGGGAGGTTGTTGCTGCTTGGAAGGGAAGATTGTCGATTTGTCGATGGATATTTATCACGGCGCCCCGACCTTTGCGTTCGACCCGAAATGTGCGGTCATCGTTCACAATACGATCGACAGCATCGGGTACAACATTACCCAGTTATCGATGAGCACTCATCAAGGAACCCATTTGGACGCTCCGTTTCATTTCCTCGACGACGGGAAAACCGTCGAGCAGCTCGATTTGACAAAATGCATCGGGCAGGCGCTCTTGGTCGACCTTTCGCACAAAAAGCCGAAAGAACCGATTACGGTTGAGGATTTTGCCCACGTGCAAGACCGGATATGCGAAGGAACCCGATTGATTTACCGCACGGATTGGTTCAAGCAGTTTCCGCACAAGCACTACTTTTCCGATTTCCCGTACATGACGATTGAACTGGCCGAATGGCTGGCCGAACGAAAAATCGCGTTGATCGGCATGGATGTGCCGACGCCGAACCCGACGGATTTTGATCCGGTTCACAAAATCTTGCTGCGGGCGGAAATCGTCATTGTCGAAGGTCTTGCCAATTTGGGGGACATCGGCCGCGATACGTTTTTCTTCATGGCCGCGCCGCTGCGCATCAAAGGCCGGGACGGTTCGCCCGTGCGCGCGCTGGCCATGGTGTAAATCCATGACGAAGGCGGGAAGTTCCGGATGAACGCTTATCGAGTGGCCGTGACCGACTATGGCTTTCCGAATTTGATTCCGGAGAAGGGAATTCTGGAACCGCTCGGTTTCACTTTCGTGACCGGACAATGCCGGACGGCGGAGGAGGTCGCCGAATTGTGCAGGGACGCCGACGCGGTGCTGACCCAATGGGCTCCCGTGACGGCGGATGCGATCCGGGCGTTCACCCGATGCAGGGTGATCGTCAGATACGGCATCGGGGTGGACAATGTCGATCTGGAAGCCGCCAGAGAACGCGGGATTCCTGTCGTCAACGTTCCGGATTACGCGGTGCAGGAAGTGGCCGATCATACTTTGGCGCTGACGCTCGCGATCGTGCGCAAAATTCCGCGCGTCGTCGAGCAGGTGAGGAAAGGGCGTTGGGACATCGCTCCCTGCCGGCCGATTATGGGCTTGCAGGACAAAACGTTCGGTGTGGCCGGGTTCGGCAACATTGCCAGGGCGGTGGCGAAGCGGGCGAAAGCTTTCGGGATGAAGGTGATCGGCTACGATCCGTACGTCGAAGCGGCCGCGTTCGCCGAACACGGAGTGGAAAAGGTGGAGTGGGATGCGCTGCTTGCCATGAGCGATATCGTTTCCGTTCATATGCCGCTTACGCCGGACACGAGGCGCAAGTTTGATGTAGAGGCGTTTCGCCGGATGAAGCCGACAAGTTTTCTCGTCAATACTTCCAGAGGCGGCACCGTCGACACGCAGGCGCTCGTCCATGCGCTGAGGGACGGCGAAATCGCCGGAGCGGCGCTCGACGTGCTCGAGCTTGAGCCGATTCCGGAGGATCATCCGCTGCTCGGGATGGAGCAGTGCATCGTCACCAGCCACTGCGCCTGGTATTCGGAGCAGTCCATGCTTCGCCTGCAGGAATACGCCGCATTGGAAATCAAGCGGTTGTTTACCGGGGAAAAACTTCGGCACGTGGTAAACGGAGTGCGGGTATAGGCGCAAATGAGGGAGGGTTCCGCACATTTGAACGCATTGGTTTACATGGGTCCGCAGCATTTGGAACTGCAGTCTCTCGAACAGCCGCAACCAAAGCCCGGTGAAGCGGTCATCCGCGTGGATGCGGTCGGCATTTGCGGCAGCGAGCTCGAAGGATACATGGGGCACAGCAGCATACGGAAACCGCCGCTGGTCATGGGGCACGAATTTTGCGGGACAATCGTCAAGTTGGCTCCGGATGTCGCCGGTCTTGCGGAGGGAGACAGGGTGGTCGCCAATCCCCTGATTTTCTGCGGCAAGTGCGACCGCTGCAGACAAGGTCGCGCCAACATATGCCGCAACCGGCAAATCATCGGCATTCACCGGCCCGGCGCTTTCGCGGAGTATGTGGCCGTGCCGGCGGGAAATTTGTACCGGGTTCCCGAAAACATGGAGCCCGAACTGGCATCGCTCGCCGAACCGCTGGCGGTATGTCTGCATGCGGTGAAACTCGCGCTCGAGCCGTTCGGGGATGCGGTCATCTTCGGGGCCGGCCCGATCGGCATGCTGACGCTGCAGGCGGCGCTGGCCATGGGAGCAAGGCGTTTGCTTGTCATTGACAAGCAGCGGGAGCGGCTGCGGTTTGCCCGGCAGCTGGGCGCGGAAACGGCGGTGCCGGAGGAGGCCGACGAAGGTTGTCGGGAGTTGTTTTCATCCGGTGTCGACACGGTCATCGATTGCGTCGGCGTTCAGGCCGTCCGGGAGCAGGCGATCCAAATGATCAATCCGGGCGGAACCATCGTATTGGTCGGACTTGGGCAGGACCGGTCGCAGCTGTCGATGAATCATGTCGTGCGCCAGGAAATTTCCCTGATCGGTTCCTATACGTATTCCGGCACCGATTTTGAGCAGGCCGTCGATCTTCTGGTCGGCGGGAGGATCACCAGGGAACGTTGGTCAACGACATGCAGTCTGACGAATGCGGCCGAAGTGTTTGCGCGGCTGGCAAACGGCACTGCCGAATTTAGCAAATACATCATCAATCCTCGGGAAGGGAGATCCTGAACATGGGCAAACTGGCAGGCAAAACGGCGATCGTAACGGGAAGCACCAGAGGAATCGGCAAGGCGATCGCACTCCGTTACGGCATCGAAGGTGCCAACGTGGTCGTATCGGGAACGAACGCGGCGTTATGTGAAGAAGTCGCCGGGCAAATTCGCCAAAACGGCGGGACGGCCATCGGGATTCCCTGCGACATTTCGAAACTTGACGACATCAATCGCCTGTACGACAAGACGCTGGAGGCGTTCGGCGAAATCAATATCGTCGTCAACAATGCGGGCATTGCGGTGTTCAAGCCGTTCATCGAAGTGGATCCGGAGACGGTCAGAAGAATATGGGACGTCAACCTGTTCGGCACGTTTTTCAGCGGGCAGCGCGCGGCCAAAGAAATGATCCGTCAGGGCAAAGGCGGCAAGATCATCAACATGTCGTCCATTTCCGAGGAAGTCGGTACGGCGCATCTGACGCAATATTCCACGACCAAAGGCGGCATCAAGATCATGACGAAATGCATGGCCCTGGAACTGGCCGAGTACAAAATCAACGTCAATGCGATCGGCGCGGGCGTCATCGATACGGATATCAGCATGGAGGAATTTAACAAACCGGGCGTGCGGGAACAGCAAAAGAAACGGATTCCGTGGGGCCGTCTGGGTATGCCCGAAGATATCGCCGGAACCGCCGTATTTCTGGCCAGCGATGATTCCGAATATGTCACGGGCACGACGGTGTTTGTGGACGGCGGACTGCTGGCGATGTAAAGGCATTGACGATGAACGTGGGGGGTGAGGCGCAAACAGCGAAATGCCGGGTGCGGCGAGCCTGAACCGTCTGTGTCATAGGAGAACGAGCATTATCACTAGGGAGGGTTCTGTACGATGAAGAGAAAAGGGCAAAAGAGAAGGGCCAATGTTTTGCTGCTCGCGATGATCGTTTTCAGTTTGCTTCTTGTAACCGCTTGCGGCGGAAACTCGGGCAGCAGTTCCAACAATAATACTACCGGCAAAAACAATACGGGGGCGCCTTCCGGTTCGGGCAAAACGGATGGTCAGGACAACAAGGACAACAAGCCGAAAGTCACCATCACCCATGCGGTCAACGGCGACAGCCCGAGCCGCGACGCCTGGATTCAAGCGATCGCCGACGCGGTGGGCGTCAACGTGGACATTCAAATTTTGCCGACCGAGCAATTTGAACAAATCTACAAGGTCAAAGCGGGAACCAAAGATCTTCCGGACATGATCAACTACCATCCGGGCGCGAGAACAAGATTTGACCTGCAGCCGAGAGACAATCTCGTCGACCTGTCCGATTTGCCGATAGCGAACAAAATTATGGACGACATTTTGCCTTACTACCAAGAAGAGGACGGGGCCCTTTACGGAGTGCCTTCCCAGGCCGTCCGGTTTGGCGGCATCGCTTACAACAAACGGGTGTTCAAGGAAGCGGGCGTGTCGGTACCGCAGTCGCTGGAAGAACTGTTGGACATCAGTGAAAAACTGAAAGCCCATGGCGTCACGCCGTTCTACTTGTCCGGCAAAGATTCCTGGACGCTGCAGATTCCGGGTCTGGTCGCTTTCTCCTACGACCAGCTGCATACGGAAGGAATTTTGAATCAAATCAACCAGAACAAGGCATCGTTTACGGACGCCAAGAACTTTATCGAAGCCTATGAAACGCTGCTGGTCATGCTGGACAGAGGTTATATCAACAGCGATTTCCTGTCGGCGACATACGCCAACGGGCAGCAGGCGATCGCCGAAGGTACGGCGGCCATGTATCCGGTATTGAGCAGCTTCTACGGAACGATCATGGACAATTATCCGGACAAACTGGACGAAATGGGCTTTTTCCCGTGGCCTGTCGAAGGACAGAAAGCGGTGACCTTCTGGCCGCCGATGATTTACGGCATTCCCAATTACAGCAAAAACATCGATGACGTGAAAAAGTATATCGAGTACTTCGCTTCCGACGAAGGTCAATCGCTTTATTTCAAACATCAGCCGGCCATCGGAGTTCCCGCGTACAAGGGCATCCAAATCGACGAATCCACGCTGCTGGAACCGATCAAGGACATGATTGAAGTTTCCAAAACGGCCAGACAGTTCGCCACGATGGATTTCAGCGTCGTCGTCAACATGGGGGCTTTCGGGGAGAAGGTTCAGGAAGTGCTCATGGAAGTCCGGACTCCGACGGGGCTTGCGGAATACTTGATGGACACTTTGCGCAACAATGCGAAATCCGCCGGAATCGCCGGCTTCTGACCAGGGAAAAACAAGGATGCGGAGTCCCGAAAGGGACTCCCGCATCGGATTGGGGACATTCGCATGCATAATCTCGAACGCAAAACCTATTCGCTGACCTTTGTGCTGCCCTGGCTGCTCGTTTACGCGGTATTTTTTATTTTACCGACGCTTTTCGGATTTTATTACGCGTTTACGGACTGGAATCTTCATTCCGTGCGGTTCGCCGGTCTGAACAATTTTGTGGAAATTTTTCAGGATCCCGTGTTCTCCATGGCGATGAAGAACACGATCCTTTTTACCGTCGTTTCCGTGGCGCTGAAAGTCGTGGTCTCCCTGTCTCTTGCTTTGGCGCTGCATCGCTGTATCGCCAGCAACTTTTTCCGCACCGTGTTTTTTACGCCTTATGTTCTCAGCTATATTGCGATCGGCGTATTGTTCACCGCCATTTTGCATCCGGAAATCGGCCTGCTCAACCAAACGTTAAGGGCGATCGGCCTGGACTTTCTTGCGTGGGGCTGGTTGATCGAAAAAGGAAAAGTCATTTATTCCCTCGCGTTCATCGACGTATGGCGCTCGATGGGGTTCCACATGGCGGTCTTTATCGCCGCGCTGCAAACCATTCCGCAAGATTTGCAGGAAGCCGCGCTGACGGACGGAGCCGGGCCGCTGCAAAAGTTCCGGCATGTGACGTTTCCTCTGCTCGCTTCCGCTTTTAACGCCAACATCATGTTCGCGCTGATCGTCGGCCTGACCAAGTTCGATCTGGTGTATGCCACCACGGGCGGCGGCCCCGGCTATTTCTCGGAAGTGCTGAAAACGATGGTTTACAAACAGTTCGCCATGGGGCGTTACGGGTTGGCGACAGCGGGAGAACTGATCATCTTTATCGTCGTCATCACCTTGACCGTGGCGCTGCGCAGAATGCTGGAGAAAAGGGAGGTTGAAGTTTGATGCGCCGTATGTTGGTCATTCGGCAATCGGCGCTGATCCTCGCTTTGTCCGCGCTCAGTCTGACGGTCATCGTTCCGCTGTATCTGATGTTCGTCAACTCGCTGAAAACGCCGGCGGAAGCGAACAAGCTCGAACTCGGCTTTCCGGCGGCGCCGGAATGGGGCAACTATGTCAAAGTGTTCAAAACCGCCAAATTGGGGCTTTCGTTTCAAAACAGCGTCATCCTGACCTTCATCAGCGTGGCCGTCATCGTAGTCGCCAGCGCGGCGGCCGCTTTTGTTATTCAGCGCAGAAAGGACGCGTATTCCCGCTGGTTGAATTTGCTCGTGCTGATCGGCCTCGTCGTCCCGCCGGCCATCGTTCCGGTCTATCAGGTGCTGAAATTTCTCGATCTCAACGGTACGCTGACGGGAATTGTCCTGATCAACGTGGCGGTCCGCTCGCCGCTCAGCATTTTTTTGTGCTATCAGTTTCTCAAAAGCATCAGCAGAGAAATCGACGAAGCGGCCATCATTGACGGATGCGGCAAACATCGGCTGTTCTTCGGGATCGTCTTCCCGCTGCTGAGTCCGATTCTCGTGACCATTGTGATTTTCAACGCGGTGTACGTCTGGAACGATTTCATTTACGTGTTGTACTTCTTGTCCAGCGGCACCAAGATGACGCTGCCGCTGACCTTGTATTTGTTCACGGGTCAATTCAGCACGCAGTGGAATCTCGTGTTTGCCGACATCGTGATCATCTCCGCGCCGCTTTTGCTCATTTACTTTGTGCTGCAGCGGTATATTATCGCCGGCCTGACAGCCGGAGCCACCAAAGGCTGACCTACAAAGGGGGACTTGGCATTGGCACTTTCCGCGTATGATCTTCGGACGGAATCGCTGCGCGATCCGCAGGGCATCGACGTTCTACACCCGAAATTCAGCTGGAAGCTGGCCGCCGACGGCCGGGGAGCCAAACAGACCGCTTACCGAATCATCGTCGCTTCTCACCGGGATGCGATCGAACGAGGGGAAGGCGATATGTGGGATTCCGGCAAAGTGGATTCGGGCGAAACGGTGCACATTCGCTATCAGGGAAAGGCGCTGCAGTCCGGAAAACCGTATTTTTGGCGCGTGATGGTTTGGGACCGGCACGGCGAGGCTTCTCCGTGGAGCGACGCGGCGGCGTGGTCGATGGGGCTCCTGCGGCGCAACGAATGGATCGGGCGCTGGATCGGCCTCAAATCCGACGCGGAACCGACGCTCACGAGACCGAAACCGTGCGTGTACGTGCGCAAAACGTTCCGGGTTGACAAGGCGGTCCGGCGCGCGATCATCTATGCGACGGCGCTCGGCGTGTACAAATTGTATTTGAACGGCCGGCCTGTGGGCGACGACGTGTTTGCGCCGGAATGGACCGATTACAAAGTTCGTCTGCAATATCAGACTTACGAGGTGACACATCTGCTGGCGGAGGGCGAGAACGCCCTCGCTTCGGTGCTCGGACACGGGTGGTATTCGGGGCGAATCGGCCGTGCAGGGTACCAGATTTACGGGTACGACCCTCAGTTGATGATGCAGCTGCATGTGGAGTATGAAGACGGCACCACGCAAATCGTGGCGACGGACGGAAGTTGGAAGGCTTCCTTCGGTCCGCTTGTTTATTCGGATTTTTTGCTCGGGGAATGTTACGATGCGCGCCTGGAATTGCCGGATTGGCAGTACGCCCATGGCGACGATTCCCAATGGCAGCCTGTCCGGGTGTTTCACGGATACAAAGGATGGCTGGTTGCCCAGAAAAGCCCGACGGTGCAGGTGGTGCGCCGTTTGGCTCCGGTGTCCGTCCGGAAAACGGGCGATGGCGTCTGGCTGGTCGATATGGGGCAGAACATGACCGGCTGGCTTCGCGTGAAGCTGCGCGGAACGCGCGGACAGGAAGTGACGCTGCGTTACGCGGAAGCATTGGACCGCGACGGGGGGCCGTATGTGGACAATCTCCGCGACGCGAAGCAGACGGACCGGTATATTTTCGGAAAAGACACGGAAATCGAATACGAACCGCAATTTACGTTTCACGGTTTTCGATATGTGGAAATCAGCGGATTGACCGAGCTGAATGTTTCGGATGTCACGGGCCATGTCGTTCATTCCCGCTTGCCGGAAACCGGGTCCTTCGAATGTTCCCATCCGCTCATCAATCGGCTGTGGCACAACATTTTTTGGACGCAGCGCAGCAATTTCGTCAGCGTACCGACCGACTGTCCGCAGCGCGACGAGCGGCTCGGCTGGATGGGCGACGCCCAGCTGTTTTTCCGCACGGCCAGCTACAACATGGACGTGTACGCCTTTTTTCGCAAATGGCTTCAGGACATTCGCGACGGGCAGCTGCCGACCGGCTGCTATCCGGATATCGCGCCGCACGTCCGGCACAGCAAAGTGTATCCGATTATCGGATCCGCCGGATGGGCGGATGCGGGCGTCATTCTCCCCTGGGAGATGTACCGGGTGTACGGAGACAGGGACGTCATCGAGGAAAATTACGACAGCATGGCCGCCTGGATTCGTTACAACCTGACGCTTTATCCCGATCTCATTGTGAATCAGCTGCCGCAATTCGGAGACTGGCTGTCGCTGCCGACCGAGGACGATTCCGAACGGTTCGAGCAGGTGGGGACCCATGTCAGCGCATTGAGCACGACGCCGTATGACGTGTTTTCCACCGCGTACTTCGCCCACGTGGTCAAACTGATGGCGAAGATGGCCGAAGTGATCGGCCGCACCGAAGACGCAGAGCGGTATGCGCGGCTGTTCGAGGAGATCAAGCAGGCGTTCAACGACGCTTTCGTGCAGCCGGACGGACGGATCAAAGGCAATACGCAGGCGGCCTACGCGATGGCGCTCCACATGGATCTGCTTCCGGAACATTTGCGGGAGGCGGCGCTCGACCGCTTGATCCGGCTGCTTGAAAAAAGAGACTGGCACGTATCGGCGGGCATCCACGGCATCAAATACATGCTGCACTGCCTGACGCGGTACGGGAGGGCGGATATCGTGTACCGCCTGCTGTTGAAGGAGACGTTTCCATCGTGGTTGTACATGATCAAGAACGGTGCGACGACCATATGGGAGCGCTGGGACGGTTTTACCGAGGAACGCGGATTCCAGAACGCGGAGATGAATTCGTTCAGCCATTACGCTTTGGGTACGGTGGGAGAATGGCTTTACCGGCATGCGGCCGGCATCCGGCCGTCCCCGGGCGAACCCGGGTACCGCAATGTGGTCATCCATCCGGTCGTCGGCGGCGGACTGAGCTGGGTGAAGAGCAGCTATGAAAGCGACCGCGGGACGATTCGCGTCTTCTGGGAAACCGACGGGACGTCGTTTCGGATGACCGTGACCGTCCCCGCCAACTGCACGGCGCGGGTGCATATTCCGAATCCCGCGCTGGCCGCCGTCCTGGAAAGCGGCATTCCCGCCGAACAGGCCGAAGGCGTCGAGTGGTTGGGACACGCGGAAGGTTGCAGTGTGTGCATGGTCGAATCCGGCACCTACTCGTTCGAATTATCGACGACCGGGAGATGAGGGAGCGCGATGGAAACGCGAGTGATTCATCCCAGAGTGGAATATTTGGAAAACCCTCTCGGGATCGACGAGCGGCGGCCGCGGTTCAGTTGGCTGGTGGAATCGCCGCGCAAAGGAGCGAGGCAGACGGCGTACCGGATTCTCGTGGCTTCGGGCGCGGACAAATTGGCGGCGGATGAAGGGGACATGTGGGATACCGGCAAGGTGGAGTCGGACCAATCCGCGCACATCGTGTACGGCGGAGCGGAACTGAGATCCCAGTCGGCGTACTGCTGGAAAGTGATGATATGGGACGAGCGGGGCGAACCTTCCGCATGGGCATCCGGCGGCTGGTCGATGGGCTTGCTGAGCCGGAACGAATGGACGGGCAAATGGATCGGGCTTTTGTCCGACGTCGTGCCGACGATGGAGAGGCAGAAGCCGTCCGTCTATTTGCGCAAGTCGTTCACCGTGTCCGCGCCGGTCAAGCGCGCGATGCTGTACGTGACCGCGCTCGGCTTGTACGTATGCCGTCTGAACGGAAAGCGGGTCGGGGATATCGCTTTGGCTCCGGAATGGACCGATTACAACACGCGGTTGACTTACCAGACTTTCGACGTGACCAGGCAGCTCAGACAGGGAAACAACGTCATCGGACTCGTGCTTGGACAAGGGTGGTACGCCGGATTTGTCGGACTGTTTGATTTCCAGAAGTACGGCAAGGACCCGTGCGCGCTGCTGCAGCTCAATGTGGAATATGCCGACGGCACCGTCGAGCGGGTGGCGACCGGTTCGGACTGGAAAGCGTCCTTCGGACCGATCGTCTCCTCCGACCTCATTATGGGCGAAATTTATGACGCCCGGAAGGAGATGCCCGGTTGGGACGAAGCGGAGTTTGACGATGCGTCCTGGTCGGCCCCCGACGTATTTATCGATTACAAGGGCTGGCTTTGCGCGCAGTGCAGCCCTCCGGTAAAAGTGGTTGCCGCGCTGCGGCCGAAAGAAATTACCCGAATCGGAGAAAACCGATACATCGTCGACATGGGCCAAAACATGGTCGGCCGGGTCGTCCTGAAACTTCCCGGAGGCTCCGCGGCGGGAGACCGGACGACGCTTCGTTACGGCGAAGTGTTGACGCCGGAAGGAGAACTGTACACCGACAATCTGCGGAACGCGAGGCAGACGGACGTGTACATCGCCAAAGGTCCCGATCCCGCCGTATACACTCCCTGTTTTACGTTTCACGGGTTTCGCTATGTCGAAATCGACGGGTATCGGGGAACATTGACCGCGGATTCGCTGATCGGCGAAGTGATGCATTCCGCCATGGACGTCACGGGCAGCGTGGAAACGTCGGACGCGCTGGTGAACCGGCTGTTCGCCAACATTTTGTGGACGCAGCGCGGCAATTTCCTCAGCGTGCCGACGGACTGCCCGCAGCGGGACGAACGGGCGGGCTGGATGGGAGACGCCCAGATTTTTTCGGTTACCGCGGGGTTCAATATGGATGTGGCGCCCTTTTTCAAAAAGTGGATGATCGACGTCGAAGACGCGCAGCGGCCGACCGGCGCATTTACGGACATTTCCCCGCATCTTCCGTACTCCACGATTTCGCGGTACCCGCTGGTCGGTTCGTCCGGCTGGGCGGACGCCGGGGTCATGATCCCTTGGCACATGTATCTCCTCTACGGGGATACGCGCATCCTGGAACGCCATTATGCGGCGATGGCGCGCTGGATCGAGTACAACGAAATGCTGCATCCGCAGCATATTCGCAGATTGACCCCGCAATACGGAGACTGGCTGTCGCTGCCGACGGAAGAGTTGGAAGGCGATCAGTTCGGCTCGCGTTATTCGGCGTATTCGACGACGCCTTACGACGTATTCGGCACGGCGTACTATGCGCATGTGGTGAAGATCATGGCCGAGACGGCGGCCGTCCTCGGCAAATCCGACGATCAGCGCAAGTATGCGGAACTGCACCGCCGTATTGTGGACGCTTTCAACGCCGAGTTTGTCGATGACGACGCGCGGATCAAAGGCCATACGCAGACGGCGTATGCCATGGCGCTGTTTATGGAGCTGCTGCCCGGACACAAACGCCGGCGGGCCGCCGAACATCTGGTCGATTTGATCCGGCGGCAAGACGATCATCTGACCACGGGCATTCACGGCATCCGCTTTCTTTTGCCCGTGCTGTCGGAATACGGATACGATGAAGTCGCCTATCGGCTTCTCCTGCAGGATACGTATCCGTCCTGGATCTACACGATCAAACAGGGCGCCACGACGATTTGGGAACGGTGGGACGGCTGGACGGAAGAGGGCGGTTTCCAGAACGTGCTGATGAACTCGTTCAATCATTACGCCCTCGGTTCGATCGGCGAGTGGATGTACAAATATATGGGAGGCATCGCGCCGCAAGCGCCGGGATTTGCGCGAATCCGCATACGGCCGCACGTGTGCGGGCTGCTGCGCTCGGTCGACGTGCGCTACCGCAGCATCCGCGGAGAAATTCGCTCCGCCTGGTCGCTGAACGACCGGGATGAGCTGGAGATGCGCGTGGACATTCCGGCGAATACGTCGGCGGACGTGTATGTGCCTTTGAAGTATGGGACCCGCATCCTGGAGAGCGGCCGGCCGGCCGGGCAGACGGAAGGCGCGGCGGCGGTCGTCGAAGCGGGCAGATACGTGTTATTCAGGTGCGGGCCTGGCAGCTATTGCTTCCAAGCAGTGAAATGAGGTGTGAATATGGACGGTCAAGCTACCCCGGGGATGCGGTTTCGACAAGCCGTCGCATCGGAGACGCCGCTGCAGATCGTCGGCGCGATCAACGCTTACGCCGCGATGATGGCGGAAAGCGTGGGTTACAAGGCGCTTTATTTGTCGGGAGGCGGTGTGGCCAACGCTTCCTACGGCATGCCCGATCTCGGTATCACCACGCTGAACGATGTGCTCGAAGACGTCAGAAGAATCACCTATGTCACGCGCCTTCCGCTCCTGGTCGATGCGGATACGGGATTCGGCGCGGCGTTTCAGATCGCCCGCACGATCCGGGAGATGATTCGCGCCGGCGCCGCGGGCGTGCACATCGAGGATCAGGTGGCGAGCAAACGATGCGGGCACCGTCCCAATAAAGCGATCGTCAGCCGGGAGGAGATGGTGGACCGGATCAAGGCGGCGGTGGACGCCAAGACCGACGATGCTTTTGTCATCATGGCGCGAACGGATGCCCTGGCGGCGGAAGGGTTGGACGCCGCCATTGAACGCGCGTGCGCGTACGTCGAAGCCGGGGCGGACATGATTTTTCCGGAAGCGGTCACCGATTTGGAGCATTACCGGAAATTCGCCGAAGCGGTGCGCGTGCCGATTTTGGCCAATATCACCGAGTTCGGAAAGACGCCGCTGTTCACGACGGAGGAGCTCGGCGCGGCGGGAGTGGCGATGGCGTTGTACCCGCTGTCGGCATTCCGCGCGATGAACGCGGCGGCACTGCGGGTGTACCGCACGATCCGGGCGGAAGGCACGCAGAAAAACGTCCTGCCGATGATGCAGACGCGGGCGGAATTGTACGAATTTCTCGATTACGAGCGCTATGAAAAAAAGCTGGACGAGTTGTTTGCCAATCGAAAGGAGGAGAAGCCGTGACAGCGGTTCACAAGTCCGGAGGACTGGCGGGCGTCATCGCCGGCCAGACGGCGATCGCCACGGTGGGGAAAGAAGGGAAGGGGCTGAATTACCGCGGGTTCTCGATCCGCGATTTGGCGGAACACGCGACGTTCGAGGAAACGGCCTACTTGCTCTTGTATGGAAAATTGCCGACGGCGGCGGAACTGGCGGATTACCGGCTCCGTCTCAAGCGGATGCGCGAGCTTCCCGCCGATTTGCTGCGCGCGCTGGAACTGATTCCCGCCCGCGCCCACCCGATGGACGTGCTGCGCACGGGATGCTCGCTGCTCGGTACGCTGGAGCCGGAAAACGGCGAACGGTCCCAGCACGATATCGCCGACCGTCTGATGGCCGCGTTCGGTTCGATGCTGCTGTACTGGTACCATTTTCACCATTCGGGCAGGCGGACGGAAACGCAAACCGACGAAGACGGCATCGCCGGCCACTTTCTGCATTTGCTGCACGGGAAAAAGCCGAGCGAACTTCACGAACGATGCTTGGATGTGTCGCTGATTTTGTACGCCGAGCATGAATTCAACGCGTCAACCTTTGCCGCGCGCATTACGACGTCCACGCTGTCGGACTTTTATTCGGCGATCACGACCGGCATCGGGACGCTGCGCGGGCCGCTCCACGGCGGGGCCAACGAGGCGGCGATGGAGCTGATCGAGCGGTTTTCGTCGCCCGGGGAAGCGGCGGACGGTGTGCGCCGCATGCTCGCGGAAAAACGGCGGATTATGGGTTTCGGGCACCGCGTCTATTCCGTGTCCGATCCGAGGTCGGACGTGATCAAGGAATGGTCGAGACGGCTGTCCGAAGAGGCGGGCGATTTCACGCTGTTCCGTGTTTCGGAAGCGATTGAGGAAGTGATGTGGAATGAGAAGAAGCTGTTTCCGAACCTCGATTTTTACAGCGCTTCCGCTTACCGGTTGATGGGCATTCCCACATTTCTGTTCACCCCGATATTCGTCATTTCCCGCACCAGCGGCTGGTCCGCCCATGTCATCGAACAGCGTGCGGGCAACAAGCTGATCCGGCCGGGAGCGGAGTACACGGGACCCGAGCCGATGGAATGGCTGCCGATCGGACAGCGCGTCTAGAGCGACACGGGGCGTCGTGGCGCCGGTTGTCGGTTGCCGGCTGCGTTGTCACGACGCCTTGCAGACATGAACTTACGGACGGAGGTCATACGTATGTCATCCCCTGTCAGCAATGAACGGCCGGCAATGGATCGGGTGATCACGGACATTGCGGATTACGTGGCGGATTACCGCATCGACAGTGCGGAAGCGATGAACACCGCCCGGCTGTGCTTGATGGATACGATAGGCTGCGGTCTGTTGGCGCTGCGTTATCCCGAGTGCGCCAAGCTGCTCGGCCCGATCGTGCCGGGCACGACGGTTCCCGGCGGCGCCAGGGTGCCCGGCACGTCCTTTCAGCTCGATCCGGTGACGGCCGCGTTCAATATCGGCTGCATGATTCGCTGGCTGGACTACAACGACACCTGGCTGGCCGCCGAATGGGGCCATCCGTCGGATAACCTGGGCGCCATTCTCGCGGTGGCCGATTATTTGAGCCGCACCCGCGCGGCAAAGGGAAAGCCGCCGCTCGCGATGCGGACGGTGCTGGAAAGCATGGTGAAGGCGCATGAGATTCAGGGAGTGCTTGCGCTCGAAAACAGCTTCAACCGGGTCGGGCTCGACCACGTCATTCTCGTCAAAGTGGCGTCCGCGGCGGTCGCCGCCCACCTGCTCGGCGCGACGAAACAGGAGATCGCCAATGCGGTATCCAACGCCTGGATTGACGGGCATCCGCTGCGCACCTACCGGCACGCTCCGAATACCGGATCACGCAAATCGTGGGCGGCGGGCGACGCCGCGAGCCGGGGAGTGTGGCTCGCGTTGGCTGCGCTCAAAGGCGAAATGGGATACGGGTCGGCATTGACCGCGAAAACGTGGGGATTTTACGATGTGCTGTTCAAGGGAAATGCGTTCCGGTTTCAGCGGCCTTACGGATCGTATGTGATGGAAAACGTGCTGTTCAAAATTTCGTTTCCGGCGGAGTTTCACGCACAGACGGCGGTGGAGTGCGCGATCAAACTGCATCCGCAGGTGAGGGGCCGGCTGGACGAGATTGAATCCGTCGTCATCACGACCCACGAATCGGCGATCCGCATCATCGACAAAAAAGGGCCGCTGCACAATCCGGCGGACCGCGACCACTGCCTGCAGTACATGACGGCGATCGGTCTGTTGTTTGGAGAATTGACGGCGGATCATTACGAGGACGACGTCGCCGGCGATCCGCGGATCGACGCGCTGCGGGAAAAGATGGTCGTCGTGGAAGATCCCCGTTACTCGCGGGATTATCTGGATCCCGACAAACGTTCCATCGCCAACGCGGTGGAGGTGTTTTTCCGCGACGGCAGTTCCACCGGAAAAGTCGAGGTGGAATATCCGATCGGACATCGCCGCAGGCGGAAGGAGGGCGTTCCGCTGCTCGAACGCAAATTCGCGGACAATTTGGCTTCGCGTTTTCCGCGAAAACAGGCGGCGGCCATTTTTGAGCTGTGCTCGCGGCAGGAAGCGTTGGAAGCCGCGCCGGTCAACGAGTTTATGGACATGTTCGTCATCTGAAACCGTGCAAAAGGTGAAAGGAGGTCGAGGCGATGAACAGCCGAATCGAACCCGTGCGGGTCGGCGATCGGACCCTGCTCGTTTATCCCGATCGTCCGGGCAGCTTATATGAGGCGCTGGTCCGGACGGCAGAACGGGTTCCGGACCGCATGGCGCTGTCGGCGGAAACAGGCAGCAGGACGTACGGCCAGCTGAAACGGAGGGTGGACGAGCTGTCGGCGTACCTGGCGCATTCGCTCGCCATCCGCAAGGGGGAACGGATCGGGTTGTTGTTTCCGAACACGATGCTGTTCTGCGAACTGATGCTTGCTTCCGGCCGCGTCGGCGCGATCGCCGTCCTGCTGAACGCGAAGCTGACCGCCCACGAGCAGCAGTTCATCCTTCGGCATTCGGGCTGCACCGCGCTCGTGTATGATCCGGAATTTGAAGACAAAGCGGCGCAGCTGCGCCCGCATTTGCCGGAGCTCAGGTTCATTCGCGCGGATGCGCTGGAATGTTTGCCGGCGGACCTTCCGGCATCGTCGACCGCGGCACGGGGTTCCGCGGCTATGCCCGTCGTCTCGGAAGGCGATCCGTGCTTCCTGATGTACACGTCCGGCACGACGGGCGTGCCCAAAGGCGCGCTGCTCACGCACCGCAACGTCATCCACAGCGCGTTGAACTACGCTCGCGTTTGCGGCACGACGGCGGACGACAGGACGCTCATCGCCATACCGCTGTTTCACGTGACCGGGCTGATCGGCCAGTTCCTCCACATGATGATGGTCGGCGGCACCAGCGTACTGCTGCGCGAATATTCGACCGCCGCCTTTCTGTCGGCGGCCATTCGGGAGCGCGTGACGATGATGTTCAACGTCCCGGCGATATACAACCTGATGCTGCTCAAGAAAGAAACGGAACAGATCACCACGCTGCGCTTGGCGCTGTACGGCGGCGCTCCGATGCCGCCGGAAACGATCCGCAAACTCCGCGCGATGTTTCCGGGACTGGCGCTCCTGAACGCCTACGGCGCGACGGAAACTTCGTCGCCGGCCACGCTCATGCGGCCCGGTTGGCCGGAGGAAAAAATTCGCTCCGTCGGCCGCGCCGTACCCGGAGCGCATCTGATTGTGGCCGACGAATCGGGCCGCGCGCTGCCGCCCGGCGTAACCGGCGAACTGTGGATTTCCGGCGCCATGGTCATTGAGCGCTATTGGGAAAATGAAAGCGCCAACAAGGAATCCTTCGCCGGTCCGTACTGGAAGTCCGGCGACATGGCGATGATCGACGAAGACGGTTACGTTTACATCCTGGACCGCAAAAAAGACGTGATCAACCGGGGCGGTGAAAAGATTTTCAGCGTAGAGATCGAGGCGCTGCTGGCCGCCCATCCGGGCATTGCCGATGCGGCTGTGGTCGGTGTGCCGGACGACATTTTCGGGGAACGGGTGAAGGCGTTTGTCGTTCCGAAAGACGGCGCGGCGCTGAGTGCGGAAGGGATCAGAACGTACGTCGGGGAACATTTTGCCCCGTTCAAAGTGCCGCAGGAAGTCTCCTTCGTCGAGGCGATTCCGCGCAATCCCGGCGGAAAAATCATGAAGCGGCTGCTTCGCGAAAAAGGGGAGGAAGGGATCGCCGCCTGGCGGAGTGGCGTTCCTGCGGAAAGGAGCGATGCGGGATGATGACGGAAGAGCAGTATATCGAGAGTTTGCGGCGGCAGCAAAAGCGCGTGTATTTCATGGGGCAGCTCGTGGAGAATGCGGTGGACCATCCGGCGATACGCCCGCATATCAACGCGGCCGCCGTTACGTACCGGCTCGCCCACGACCCGGAGCACGCGGAAACGGCTACGGCGATCTCCCATCTGACCGGCCGCAAAATCAACCGTTGGACGCATATTCCGCAAAACCGGGAAGATCTGGTCAAAAAAGTGCAGATGCTGCGGGCGGCGGGAAGAGTTACCGGAACTTGTTTTCAGCGATGCGTGGGGATGGACGGCCTGATCACCCTGTACACGATCACGTGGGAGATCGATCGCAAATACGGGACGTCCTATCATGAACGGTTCAAGCGGTTTTTGATCGAGACGCAGGACAACGACTGGATGACGGGCGGGGCGATGACCGACCCGAAAGGAAACCGAGCCAAGCGGCCGTCCGAGCAGCACGATCCCGACCTGTATTTGCGGGTCGTTTCCCGCAATGAGGAAGGCATCGTCGTGCGGGGAGCGAAAATGCACCAGACCGGAGCGGTCAATTCCCACCAAATTTTGTGCATGCCGGGGACGGGCATGACTCCGGAAGAAAAGGATTACGCGCTGTCGTTTGCCGTTCCCGCCGACGCCGAAGGGCTCATTTACATTTTCGGCCGGCAGGTCAACGATTCGCGCAAGTGGGAAGGAACGATCGACCAGGGGAATCCGAAATACGGCGTCGTCGGCGGAGAGGCGCTCATCGTGTTCGATGACGTGTTCGTTCCCTGGGAGCGCGTGTTCATGTGCGGGGAGACGGAATTCGCCGGCCTGCTCGTCGACCGTTTCGCCTCCTATCACCGGCAAAATTACGGCGCGTGCAAATCCGGCAATTTGGACGTGCTGATCGGCGCATCCGCGGCTTTGGCGGAAATGCACGGCATCGAGAAGGCGAGCCATGTGCGCGACAAGCTGGCGGAGATGGCGCATCTGAGCGAGACGATGTACAGCGGCGCGCTCGCCTGTTCGTATCATTGTTCGCATATGGCTTGCGGCGTCGCCTACGTGGACCCGCTTTTGGCCAACGTGTCCAAAGCGAATACGGCCCGTTATTATCCGGAGGTGACGCGGCTCGCCCAGGATCTCGCCGGAGGTTTTATCGCGACGCTGCCGTCCGAACGGGAACTGGATAATCCCGATGTGGCCGAATATATCCTGAAATATTACAGCACGGGGGAACACGTCGACACGCTGGATCGGATCAAGATGGGCCGTCTGATCGAAAACATGACCGGAGCGACGCCGATCATCGAGTGCATGCACGGGGCCGGATCCCCGCAGGCGCAAAAAGTCGTCGTGCAGCGTCTCGTCGATTGGCGGCAGAAGAAACGGTTGGCGGAAACCATCATTCATCCGGATCGGAAGGAGGAGTGACCGTGCGCCGGCAGACGCTTCCCGGCGCCGGTTTGTCCGTCTCCGCGCTGTGTCTCGGAACGGCCGCTTTCGGCGACACCCTCGATGAGCGGCTTTCCTTTCGCCTGTTGGACGCCTTTGTCGAAGCGGGCGGCAATTTTGTCGACACGGCCAACGTTTACGGAAAATGGCTGAAAGGCGGATGGTCGAGAAGCGAACGGATCATCGGCAAATGGCTGAGGTCGAGAGGATGCCGGGACCGCGTCGTCATTGCGACCAAAGGCGCGCATCCGGACCTGGACGCCATGCACATCCCCCGTCTTTCACCGAAATGCATCGCGGACGATTTGGAAGAAAGCCTGCGCCATCTGCAGACGGACTATATCGATCTGTACTGGCTGCACAGGGACGATCCGGCGCGGCCGGCGGAAGAAATCGTCGGCGCGCTGGAGGAGCATGTAAAAGCCGGCCGCATCCGCGCTTACGGCTGCTCCAATTGGTCCGCCGCGCGCATCGCCGAAGCCCGGCGTTGTTGCGATCGCCACGGGTTTTCGGGGTTTGTCGCCAACCAACTGCGGTGGAATCTTGCCACCGCCAATCGGGAGCGGCTGTCGTATCCGGGACTGGTGGAAATGGATGAAGAGGCTTTCCTGTTTCATCTCCACACGAACATGCCCGCCGTGGCCTACACGTCCCAGGCGAACGGATTTTTCTCGAAGGCGCTTTCCGGGGATGACGGGAACCGTCCCCAATTTGAAAAATTACGGGCGCTGTACGACAACGAGCCGACGAGGCGGGCGCTGGAACTCGTCCGCCTCATGTCGGCGGAAACGGGCTTGGAACCGACGCAAATCGCGCTCGCCTATTTGCTGCATCAACCTTTTGTCACCGTTCCGGTCATCGGCCCGAAAAACGAGCGTCAGCTGAGGCAAAGTTTGGACGCCCTCGAGCTGAAACTGGACGAGCGGACGCTGAAACGCATGCGGGAGATTCGTTTTCCGAAATTGCGCGGGGAAAATCGTGTTCCGGGATTGTGAGAAAGGGATTCGTATTTGAAAGTGCGGGACAAAAGGGCGGAAAGACGGATTATTGGGCTTGTGGGGAGACGGGTTTACTTACCGAGTTTGGGGTTCGTGAACCGAGATCGTGAGAAGATGCGTTTTTGGTCATGAGGGAAAGGAGAGAAAACCGCCTTGAGAACATTACGCCGTGCGGCCGTGATCGGCTCCGGGGTCATGGGATCGCAAATCGCCGCGCATTTGGCGGGGTCGGGCATTTCCTGCCTGCTGCTGGACATCGTTCCGGACACGCTTTTGCCCGAAGAAGAAGCCGCCGGATGGACGAAGGAACATCCGAGCGTGCGAAACCGGCTGGCCGTGCAGGCCGTCGAACGCCTGAAAAAGGCCAGGCCGCCGGTATTGTACGATCCGCGATTTGCGGAGCGCATCACGCCCGGCAACCTGGAGGACGATCTGCATCGGTTGAGCGAAACGGATTGGATGATCGAAGCCGTCGTCGAGGATCCGGACGTGAAAAAACGCGTCCTGCGGACGATCGAATCCGTCTGGAAACCCGGCATTGTCGTCAGCACGAACACCTCCGGCATTTCGATCCGCGACATGACGGCGGACGCCGGTGAACCTTTCCGGCGGCATTTCCTCGGCACGCACTTTTTCAATCCGCCGCGCCACATGAAGCTTTTGGAGATCGTCCCGGGAGAACACACCGATCCGCAGATCGTGGAATTCATGGCCGATTTTTGTGAACGCCGCCTCGGCAAAGGCGTCGTCGTCGCCAAAGACACGCCGAATTTTATCGCCAACCGGATCGGCATTTTCGTGTTTCTCACGACGATTCGCGAAATGCTCGCCAACGGCTTGACGGTGGAAGAAGCGGATGCGGTCACCGGCCCCGTCATGGGCCGCCCCGGCAGCGCCACCTTCCGCACGCTCGATTATGTCGGGATCGACGTGCTGGCTCACGCTTCACGCAACGTGGAAAGGCAATTGACTGATGAAAGGGAGGCCGCGCTGTTCCAAACTCCCGCGATCGTGCGGGAACTGGTCGGCCGCGGCTGGATCGGCGAGAAAAAGGGGCAGGGGTTCTACAGGAAAACCCAGGGTGCCGCCGGAACGGTGTATGAAGCGCTGAATCTGCACACGTTGGCCTATGAGCCGGTTCGGCCCGTCGCTTCGGCGTCGTTGGAAGCCGCGGGCAACGGAAGGGGAGCGGCCGACAAACTGCGGGCGCTGTTTTCCGTTCGGGACCGTTATTCGGATTTTGCCTGGAACGTGTTGAAGCACACGCTGATTTACAGCGCGGAGAAGTGCGGGGAGATCGCCGATTCGATCGTGGACATCGACCGTGCGATGAAATGGGGCTACAATTGGGAATTCGGGCCGTTTGAAATGTGGGACGCGATCGGTCTGGAAAACTCGGTTCGCCGAATGGAAGCCGAGGGACTGAACGTTCCCGGATGGGTCAAGCGGTGGGTCGCCGCGGGGAACGACAGTTTCTACCGCCGTGGGGACGGGGCACGGTTTTATGTGCATGCCGGCACGTACAAAAAAGAGGAGACGAGGCCCGGTCATCTTTCTTTGCGGACGCTGAAAGAGGCGGGGAAGACGGTGCTGTCCAACGGCGACGCCAGCCTGATCGATATCGGCGACGACGTGGTTTGTTTGGAGTTCCATTCCAAGGGCAACGCGATCGGCGGCGCTTCGCTGGAGATGATTTTGCGAAGTGTGGAGGAGACGGAAAAGCGTTACCGGGGACTGGTCATCGCGAATGAAGGAAAAAACTTCTGCACCGGAGCCAATATTGCCGAACTGTTGTCTTGGGCGGAAGCCGGGGCTTGGGACGAGTTGGACGAACGTGTCCGAACGTATCAACGGGCGGTGCGGGCGCTCCGCGGTTTGGGCAAACCGACGGTCGCCGCGCCGCATCAAAGGACGCTCGGGTACGGTGTGGAACTGTGCATGGCCGTCGACGCGGTGCTGTTTTCCCCGGAGACGTATTTCGGCCTGGTCGAAACCGCCATCGGCGTGCTGCCGGCCGGCGGCGGCTGTGTGGAACTCGCCTCCAGGGCGAGCAGACAGGCGGCTCCGCCGGACGATCTGCAGCCTGCGATCAACCGTGCGTTCGACGCGATCGTCGAGGCGAAGACGTCGACCAGCGGCCACGATGCGGAACGTCTCGGCTTCATGCGCGCGGCGGATGCCGTGGTCGCCAATGCCGATTTTCGGATTCATGAAGCGAAACAGCTGGTGCTGAAATTGTCCAGGGACGCTTATGTGCCGTCACCGACCGGCAAAATTCGCGTTGTCGGGGACAACGGCAAAGCGGTGCTGCTTCACCGGGCGTACGAGGCGTTCGTGAGCGGAAGATTCACCGAACATGACCGGAAGGTGGCCGGGAAAGTCGCCCATGTGCTGGCCGGCGGCGATGTTCCCGCAGGCGCGCGGGTGACCGAATCCCATATGTACGATTTGGAACGCGAAGCGTTTCTCCATTTGTTGGGAGAGGAAAAAACGCGGCAGCGCATCGCGCACTTGTTGAAGACGGGAAAACCGCTGCGCAATTGACGGCGGCCTGGAGGCCGGATTCGCCGACAGGCGGTTGACGCCACCATGCCGTGTGTATGGCGCCGGGAGTCGTGCGCGGCTGCACCGTTGACGGTTAGCGCGCGACGTCATCCCGATTCTTCGTTGACGGTCATTTTATTCGCTGGACCGTTGAACGACAACATGCGTCATCATATCCGCCGCATCATGGACGGCCATTTATACGCCGTCGTATCTCTCGCACATCGATGAATCAGAAAGCCGAGGTGATGGTCAAATGAACGAAGCGGTCATCGTATCCGCCGTGCGCACGGCGTCGGGCAAAGCCCATAAAGGCAGCTTCTCGCAAACCCGGGTGGAGGATTTGGGAAGAGCGGTACTGGAGGAAGCCGTCCGCAGGACGCCTGGTTTGAATAAAGCGGATGTGGAGGATGTCATCCTCGGATGCGCCATGCCGGAAGGAGAACAAGGGCTGAACGTCGCCCGCATCATGTCGCTCTATGCCGGTTTTCCGGTGACGACGCCGGCGATTACCGTCAACCGGTTTTGTGCGTCCGGACTGCAGGCGGTCGCGTTTGCGGCGGAGCGCATCATGGCCGGTTATGCGGACGTCATTGTGGCCGGCGGAGCGGAATCGATGAGCCATGTTCCGATGAGCGGGTTCCGGTTTTCGCCCCATCCCGTGCTGTCGGTGGAATATCCGGAAATTTATCTCGCCATGGGTCTCACCGCTGAATATGTCGCGGAAAGGTATGGGGTTTCGCGCGAAGATCAGGACCGTTATGCCGCGGCAAGTCACCGCAAAGCGGCAGAGGCGATTCGGGCCGGAAAGTTCAAGGAAGAAATCGTGCCGGTCCATGCGGTGTTGCGAAGCGTGGACGATGAAGGAACGGTTACGTCGGTCAAGAAGGTGCTCGATGCCGATGAAGGCGTACGAGCGGATACTTCGGAGGAAATTTTGGCGAAGCTGAAACCGGTGTTCAAGCTGAACGGAACGGTGACCGCCGGCAATGCGTCGCAGATGAGCGACGGCGCTGCGGCATTGGTTGTGATGAGCGCCGGCAGGGCGAAAGCACTCGGTCTAAAGCCGCTCGCGGCATTCCGGTCTTTTGCCGTTGCCGGCGTGGAACCTGAAGTGATGGGCATCGGGCCTGTGCCTGCGATTCCCAAAGCGCTGCGCATGGCCGGCTTGTCAAAACAGGACGTGAAGTTGTTCGAAATCAACGAAGCGTTCGCCTCGCAGACGCTGGCGATCATCCGGCAATTGGACCTGGACGAAACGCGGGTCAACGTGAACGGCGGTGCGATTGCGCTTGGGCATCCGCTCGGCTGCACCGGCGCCAAGCTGACGGCAAGCCTGATTTATGAACTGCGCCGCAGGGGTGGCGGACACGGTGTCGTTTCGATGTGCATCGGCGGCGGAATGGGCGCTGCCGGTGTATTTGAGGTTTTCGCGTGATGACGGGCGATCGCGGCCGATGACCGGACGGTGAGACAAGACGGAACTGCTGCTTGGAGATGATCGAGCGGGATCATTGGAGCGAGCGCACTGCAGGGTAACCGCGGCTTGGGATCTGTATGATCACACGTTGTATTGATCCTTGCGGCGGGCTGAATAAGCCGCAATCTGCGCCGCAAGGATCATTCGTGCCTGCGCTGAACCGATCCGCGCTGCGCCGGTAGGATCGTTTGTATCCGTGTTGTGCCGCCAGGATCGTTTGTATCCGCGCTGTGCTGTCAAGATCGTTTGTATCCGCACCGAGCCGCCAGGATCGTTCGCTGATGGAAAGCGGCGCCTGTCGGAAATCTATTGACAAACCGCTTCTAGCTATGGTCATGTGTGTCCGTTACAAGCCATTTTTGCGATGTTTTGATTTGTAACGGCCGCGGATGTCCGTTAGCGCATTCGTTGAGTGCGAAAAGCGCGTTTTTTGGTCTTTTACGGACACTGATGTCCGTTAAAATTTGAAAAACGGCCAAAATCCGCTGTAACGGACGCCGATGTCCGTTACAGTTTGTGCGGGCCGGCCAGCGACTGGTGCGAACCGGTTACGACTTCGGCGAACCAGCCACGACTTGTGCGAACCGGTCACGCCAATGTTCATCCCCGCGCATCCGGTGAAGGGCAATCCCGCACGTACAACCCACGGCAACCGTATCCCGCTGCGGTTGCTTCTGCGTGTACCGCCCACGGCACCGGATGCGTGTTTCACCGCTTCCGCTCGTACCGCCCATGGCAGCCGGGTTCCGTCGCACCGTTCCTGCGCGTGCCGCTCACAGCACCGGATGTCCGTCACGCTGTTCCCGTACATACCATCGCTGGCACTGGAGCCCGTCGCGCCGCTTCAGCGCGTAACGTCCAGACGGCTGCCCGGGCACGCCGCTCCCGCGCGTAACCGCCTACGGCAGCCGGTTGCCTGCCGCGCGATAAATCTCGTACCACTCTTCGCGGGTCAGCTCGATTTCGCTCGCCCGGCAGCAGTCTTTCAACCTTTGGATGTTCATGGTGCCGATGACCGGCTGCATGCGCGCCGGATGGCGCAAGAGCCACGCGATCGCGATGGTGGTGGTGGATACGCCGTACCGGCCGGCGATTTCGTCCAGCTTCCGGTTCAGTTCGGGGAATTTGTCGCTGCCGAGAAACACGCCTTCAAAGAAACCGTACTGGAAGGGCGACCACGGTTGAATGGTAATATCGTGCAGACGGCAAAAATCCAGCACGCTGCCGTCCCGGTTCACGGCGGCGTCGTTTTCCATGTTCACGTTGATTCCCGCGGAAATCATCGTCGCATTGGTGATGCTGAGCTGAAGCTGGTTGGCGACGATCGGCTGCTTCACCGATTTTTTCAGCAGCTGGATTTGCATCGGGTTGTGGTTGGACACGCCGAAATGGCGCACTTTGCCCGAACTTTCCAGCCGGTCGAACGCTTCGGCCACTTCCTCCGGTTCCACCAGCGCATCCGGACGGTGGAGGAGCAGCACGTCCAGATAATCGGTTTTCAGCCGTTTCAAAATGCCGTCCACCGAACTTAAAATATGCTGCTTGGAAAAATCGTACATTCCCTGACGAATGCCGCACTTCGATTGCAGAATAATAGTTTCGCGCACGTCATCGTTCATGCCGATGGCATCCGCGAACAGTTCCTCGCACGCGCCCCCGCCGTAAATGTCCGCATGATCAAAAAAATTGGCGCCCTCTTCCAGCGCGGTCCGAATAAAACGCTCCGCCTCGGTTTTGTCCAGCCGGTTGATGCGCATGCATCCGACGGCGATGACCGGCACTTCCAGCGCGCTCGTGCCGAGTTTGATCGTTTTCATTCCACCGTTCCTCCTCCGGGTTTTCCCCATTGTTGGCTTGTCCATTTTTTTGGCATGAATGCTTCTTGCCTTGGAAGTATATTGTGACACACGTCCGCATCCGATGCAATCGCTTTGGCGTGTATGTCGATCGGGGGACGCTGCGGCATGCAGCGTCCAAATGCGTTCAGCCGCATGTTTGTCGGATGTATCGATCGGAGTGCAGCATCGCGGTCCTATTGCACGTTGATCCGTGTTTGTAGAGCATGGCATTGAACCAATGGTGTGCGTTCAGCCGCATGTTGCGGACATGATCGGCACGCTGCATCGGTCATATTGCCCGCCATGTTGTCGGATATGTCTAAAATAGACGCTGCAGTGGCTGGATTGTCGGGCGTGTGCCGGGCGATCCGAATTCAAACGGAGCACGTTCGTCGGCTGGATCGGCATGTCTGTAGGCATACGGATCAATTGGGCACGTTCGACTGCTTGTCTGGTGGGCATGCCTGTCGAGCGCATGCGGCGATGAAAGTGCGCGCGTTTAGTTGGAGTTTGGCGGGTGTGTCTGTCGGGGAGAGATGCAGCGGCGAAAAAAAGCGTCAGGTTGGAACTTTCGGTCATTTGCCGGGTTGTTTGGCTTTTGCCAGCCACGGAGCGGCGGCGGATTTGGACGTGCTGGAAATGCCGTATGCGGCGTGCGGATTCGCATAATACGCCGCCTTCCCCATTTTGTGCAGCAATTCATGTTTGCTCAGCAGTTTGCTGCCGGTATGGGGAATCAACGATTTGGCCATGCCGGTCCCAACCTCCTCTATTTCACAAGTTTCGGGAAGTACTTGCCCAGGTCCTGCACGAATATCGTGATCATGTCGGCGACGACGGATTCCTTGTAATCGGGAATTCTAATACTATATATGCATTCCATGGAAAGAATGCTGACGATTTGATTGCCGGCGTTAAAAATGGGTGCGCACAAACAAAATTTGGTGCTGCGGGTGTTGCTGATCTGGAACGGGGTCAAATTGTACAGCGCGCTCAACGTCGATATGTCTTCCTCATACTTGATTTCCTTTTCCTGAAAACATCGCCCGACCAAGCCCTGCACGGTGTCGCCGTCCACGAAGTAAAACAGCTTTCTCGGCCCGCCGTCGTCGGACAAGCCCGGGATGCGCACGAGCTCGAATTTGCGACGGTAAGGTCTGCGCTGCATGCGGGCATGGAGGAATTCGACGATTTTTTTCATCGTTCCCGTTTCCTTGTATACGCGAAATTCCACCGAGTTGATATGGGGATCTCCGATTTCGTTGCTCAGGGCGAGCAAAAAGGCCGTTTTCAGGTCGTTGTAGAGCATGTGGTTGTTTTTTTCCCATTTTTGGGACTGCGCGTGTTTCACTTCATACATGACGACCAAAAAGCCGCTGGTCAACAGCACGCTGAGCAATACGGCCAGCTGTTTGATCAGGGCGGTATCCAGCTGTTCCAGCCACCGGGCGTCCCCGAGCAGGGAGTCCAGCAGCACGTCGTCGCTGCCGATATAGGCGAGCAGCGCGGGGATGACGGAAAAAACGACGATCCGAAGCAGTGTTCCCCATAATTTCATGGCGTTCCTCCTGCGCGTCGCGCGCAAACCGGCCCCCGGCGGTAAAAAAGGCTTGCCGGCAAGTTCGATGGAAAGTTCGGCAGGATGTTCAGCAGAACGTTCAGTTGCAAGTTCAGTAGTAAGTTCTGTATGTTCAGTAATAAGTTCACCAGTATGATCAGCAGCAAGTTCAGTAGTCCTGCAGTAAATTCGGCGGAAAGTTCGGCAAAAAGTTCATTGGAAAATTCGTCGGGAGGTTTGTTTCGGGAACCGGACAGGCAAAATGGTTTCTATCCCATGTTTATGGTTGTGGCATCCGCGGACATTCCAACGAATCGTAAGCATTCGGAGGGGGAATCGCCAGATGGCGAAGCCAGGGGCGTTGTCAATTTTTCGCCGCGGTTTTGTATCCGAATTGTCATGATTTTGCACCTTAAGGGTATGTTGATAGCCCTTTAAGGTCATAGATCGCGAGAAAAACCGAGCGATATAATAAGTCCGGACAAAAGGAAGGGGGTGGCGGCATGGCTCGATCGACGGCGGCTTTACGCGCGGGATGGATATTGCTCGTCGTTGCCGTTTTTCTGGCGGCATGCTCCGGGCAGGCGCCGTCCGAATCAACCGAAACCATCGATCCCACGGCGGTGGAGGCGGTGCTGACGACCGATCCGGCGACGCCCGAGGCGAACCAAGAGGTAACCCTGGCCGTGCAGCTGACCGGGGCGGAGTTTCCCGCGTCGACGACCGTGAACATCGACGTCCGTCAGGACCGCGTGCCGACCATTATTAAGACGCAGACGAAAGGCGACAATGTGTTTACCGGCACATTCACGTTTCCCAAAGCCGGTGTGTACGACGTCTATCTCCATATTTACATTCGTGAGCTTCATCTGACCAAGAAGAAACAGGTGGAGGTGCGATGAAAGGGCAAAAGCGCGAAAAGAGGCGCGCCGCGTGGATTCGCCGGCTCCGGACCGTTGTGTCGGCCGTCTTTATTTCACTGCTTCCGTCTACAGTAGCTGCCGTGGCGGTGACGGATGTTCCGGCCGCGGCCGACCGCATCGTTTTGGATGCGCAGGCGGCGGAGCAGGCGCCGGCGGCCGGCGAGCTTTCGGGTACGCTGCAGGAACACATCGACCGCGCCTCCGAGGGAGCGGTGATCCAAGTTCCGCCCGGCACGTATGAAGGTCCGATCGTCATCGACAAGCCGTTGACGCTGGAAGCATCGCCGCAGGGGCGGGTCACGCTGGCGCATTCCGGCGACGGACCCGCGGTCGCCATCCTTGCCGAGCGCGTCCGGTTCGCCGGATTTACGATTTTGGACGAGGCCGCCAAAGAATCGCCTTCCGTTCTCGTGCAGGGGAGCGGCGCAACGATCGAAAACCTTCATGTCGTGACCGGGTCGCACGGCATCCAGCTTCGCGACGCGCACGACGGCGAACTGCGCGGCAACGTCGTCGAGTGGAGCGCGCGGCACATTCGGGAAGTGTCCGAAAAGGGCAACGGCATCGATCTGTACGAATCCCATCGCGTCCGAATCATCGGCAACACGATCAAGCAAGTTTATGACGGCATTTATCTGGAAAACAGCGATGATACCGTCGTGGAAGGAAACCGTATCGAACATTCGCGATACGGAGTGCACTGCATGTACACCCGGGGCACGGTGGTGCGGGGCAACACGGGGGAAATGAACATCACCGGCGCCATGGTCATGTCGGTTTACGACGCCCGGGTGGAGAACAACACTTTTTTGAAACAGAGCGAAAATGTGCATTCGCAGGGCATTCTCCTGTACGATGTCCATCAGACGGCGGTGACCGGCAACCGGGTTGCGGGCAACCGCGTCGGACTCTATGTGGAACAATCCGAAAACAACCGGCTGGAACACAACACGGTGACGGAAAACTTCATTGGCATCCAGCTGCTGGACTCTTCCCGCAACACGATTGCCGGCAACCGGTTTGCGGGCAATGTGGCGGACGCGCTGACGCAGCGGAGCGCGGACAATCAGATGGACGGAAATTATTGGGAATCTTTTTCCGGCATCGACGCCGACGGGGACGGATACAGCGATGTGTCCCATGAAATCAATCCGTTTTTTCAGAGCGTGATTCGCAACCGCCCCGTGTTTCAAATTTTCTTTGAGACTCCGGGAATACTGTTTTTGGAAACGGTTTTTGAAAGCAACCGCAGCGAATGGGCTGTCGACCGCGCGCCGTTGATGGAGCCGCCGGACGCCATGGCGGATGAATCCGGCGGCGAATCCGGATACTCGACCGGAATCGCCGGACTGCTCTTGGCCGCCGCGTCGACGCTGATCATATTTGCCTTCGGGAGGAGATCGGGATGAAAAAGTTACGGCCTGCCGCTTTGTCGCTGATCGTGTTGATCGCGATTTTCGCCTCCGCCTGCGGAGCGAACGGGCACAAACCGCATGAGATCCATGAAGAGACGGACCGGTGCGCGGTGTGCAACATGGCGATCGCGAACAACCGCTACGCGACGCAGATTGTCACGAAAGACGGACAGGTGTTCAAATTCGACGACATCGGCTGCATGAACAAGTGGATGACCGACAACGGCAAGGACTCCGTTGGCGCCGCTTATGTCCGCGATTATCACAGCGAACAGTGGATCGAGATGGAGGACGCCTATTACGTATACGACGCCTCGTTCCAGACCCCGATGGCTTACGGCGTATTGTCCTTTGCCGAAGAAGAGGACGCGCAGGCGTTCATTCGCGAGCAGGGCGCGGGGAAGCTCATGTCGGCGGACGAACTTAACGGCCACTCCTGGACGAGAAACCGCGAAATGATGAACGGTGGCCATGAAGGCGGTCACGGCGGCGGTCACGCCGACGGCCACGCAACGGATGGCGAGCACGGCGCGTCGAAGGCGCATGACGGGAACTCGCACGGCGAACATGAGGACGAAACGGCGGCGCATCGGCAATGAACGGCTTCGCCCAAATCGCCCTGCGGGAAATCCGCATCGGGTTTCGCAATCCGTGGGCTTACTCGTTCATGGCGCTGTTCGCCTTGTTCATGCTGACCTTGCTGCTCATCAACGCGCAGGGGCAGGTGCAGGGATATTCGAGCGTCACGGCGACCATGGTCAATCTCGCGCTCTATTTTTTGCCGCTGATGACGCTGATGCTCGGATCGTTTTCGCTGACCGGGGACAAGGAAGACGGCAGCTGGGAGCTGTTGTCCACGTATCCGCTCGGCACGCCGGCGTATATTGCCGGCAAATTTGCCGGTCTGGCCGTCGTGCTGATCGTCATCGTCTGCTTCGGATTCGGCGTCGCCGGCGTGGCGGGATGGGCGGCGGGAAGCGGTTTTGACACCGGCGCGTTTTTCGTTTTTCTCCTGTTTTCCTCCGGCATGTCCGTCATGTTTCTCGCCGTTTCGATGGTGATCGGCACGCTGGCGCGCAACCGTTGGCAGGCGCTGACGGTGGCGGTGGCGCTCTGGTTTTTCCTGGTCATCGCCTGGGCTCCCGTCTTGATCGCCGTGCTCGGATGGATGCCTTACATGTGGATCAAACCGGCCGTCACGGTGTTGACCATGCTCAATCCGGCGGAACTTGCGCGCGTGTTTGCGGTCATCCACCTCGGGGGCGGTTCCGTTTTCGGTCCCGAATACTACGAATGGGTCAAATGGGCCCGCCATCCGTCGGGCATGTGGGGATTCGCCGTTTATCCTTTGATCTGGACGGCGCTGCTTTCCGGTTTGTCCGGATGGTTGT